>JGI20225J20221_1000358_pt1 | contig 89474 bp, 58 predicted proteins | sample BioMet4_FD_20221 | JGI IMG/M metagenome (IMG submission 20221) | reverse complement strand
GGTTAACCATAAATGGTTGCCGTGGTTGGCTGGCTTATTATTAGTGGGATATGCTTTTTTGTTGCTGTTAGCTAACGGATATATATGTGATGAAACAAATATTCTNTGTATTGTAGATCGTGGAGTGTTTGGAACAGCGCATTTATATCACAAGAGCCCTATTGATCCGGAAGGATTACTTGGCGTTATTCCGTCCATAGCACACACAATTCTTGGTTTCTGGGGAGGAAAGATTCTGATGGAACATGCTGATCTGAAAAATAAAATGCTTCACTTGTTTATCTTTGGCTTTGTATTGATTAGCGTTGGTCTGCTTTTTACATACGGACTGCCAATGAACAAACGTATATGGTCGCCTACACTGGTGCTTTTCACTTGCGGACTAGCTACTTGTCTGCTGGCTTGGTTCATTTATGTTATTGATGACAAAGGCAATAAAGGATGGACTCCTTTCTTTGTCTCATTTGGGGTAAATCCCCTCTTTATATATGTTATCAGTGAACTGATGAATATTGTTTTTGCAGATTTCGGAATCAGTAAAGCTTTATTTGGAGGCATTCATTCTGTGGTGCCCGATGATTATGTGGCTTCTCTTGTTTATGCAATTGTTTTTGTATTACTAAACTGGGCTATAGGTTATCCGCTTTATAAAAAGAAGATATACATTAAAATCTAAAGAAATATGAATTTCAATTTTATTTTTAAAAAGGTATTATTTTTAATAACTTTCATTTTTTTTGTTTCAGCTAAATCATTTGCATCAGTATCTCCGAATGGTAAAATATCGGTAGACTGTGTAACCAGTTCTGGAAATCCTTCCTTTAATGTATCATATAAAAGTAAAACAGGACAAGTTCATGTCTTTACACTTTCGTCAGTCGGTATTTTAACTCAAGATGGAGGAGGNAAGAATCTGAATTTAAANTCAGTTTCAAAAGATAAAAAGATAGACGAAAACTATATAATGCAAGTAGGCAAAAGAANAAAATGTTTTAATTCTGGAACCGAATGCACTTACTATTTTGTTGATGATTTGAATAGANATGTAAATATTACCTTTCGTATATTNAATGATGGTATAACTTTCAGATATGAACTGTCAAAACTACAACATACAANGATTTCAGATGAANTAACTACTTATAAGNTGGCACCTGGAATAAANCGTTGGACACAAAAATATGATACACCTTATGAAGGNTTTTTNCCATTAAATACAGNTGGTGTAGGCTCTTNNNGTGAANNGCATTGGGGATATCCNGCTCTTTTTCAGATAGATAATTCNGTNTGGNCTCTANTCTCTGAAAGTGGCATTACCAGGAATCATTGTGCATCAAGNCTCACNAATAAAGATAATCCTTCTTGTTATAAGGTTCATCTNNCNCAAAATAATGTTGAGGTATCAGATTCTTGGACCTCNCCATGGAGAGTTGNTCTGATTGGATCTTTATCAGATGTGGTAGAATCTACTCTGATAACCGATGTGAGCGAACCATGTAAGTTGAAAGATACTTCCTGGATTAAACCTGGAGTAGTTTCCTGGATTTATTGGGCTTATAATCATGGNTCAAAAGATTATCAGATAGTGAAGCAATATGTAGATATGGCTCAGCAATTGAATCTGCCATATGTACTTATAGACTGGGAATGGGATGTTATGGGAAATGGAGGTAATTTAAATGATGCGATAAAATATGCTTCATCTCATGGAGTAAAACCTCTGTTATGGTATAATTCATCGACTGCATGGGTTGATAAGGGTGCAGGTCCTTTATATCGTTTAAATACTCCCGAGAATCGCGAAAAAGAATATGCCTGGTTGGAAAAATCTGGCGCTAAAGGAGTGAAAATAGATTTCTTTTCAGGAGATAGTTTATCAACAATGAATTATTGTATTGATTTATTGGAAGATGCAGCTAAACATAAATTATTGGTGAATTTTCACGGAGCAACTGTGCCTCGCGGTTGGCAGCGNACNTATCCTAATTTGTTGTCTACTGAAGCAGTGTATGGTGCAGAATGGTATAACAATGGTCCTACTCTTACTGATAAAGCTGCAGCTCATAATACAACTTTACCTTTTACTCGNAATGTAATAGGTTCGATGGACTATACACCATGTACTTTTACTGATTCTCAACATCCTCATATAACAACTGATGCTCATGAACTGGCTTTAACTGTAGTGTTTGAATCCGGACTTCAACATTTAGCAGATCGTCCTTCAGCTTATTTATCCCAGCCTAATGAAGTTAAAAACTTTTTCAGAAATCTTCCTGTAGNATGGGATAATACTAAATTATTGTCTGGCTATCCGGCAGACCATGTTGTAATGGCTCGTCAAAAAGCTGATACATGGTATATTGGAGGGTTAAATGGTACGAATGAACAACGTAACTTGCCAATGAATCTGTCATTCCTGAAAAATAAAAACTATGTTATAACTTTATTCAGAGATGGCCAGAAGGAAAGATCATTTGAAATAACTAAGGGGAAACTTTCAAATAAAAAGATGTCTATTTCATGTTTACCTCGTGGTGGATTTGTTGCAGTAATAACTAGTAAATAGTTAAACTAATGGTTGGTAAACAGATATTGGTAAAAGCTCTTTCTTCTGTATTTTGTTTATGCTTCTCGTTGATGACATATGCTCAATACGGTAAATATGTTGATCCTAAAATTGGTTCAGAAGGTTTGGGGCGGGTCTTTGTTGGCCCGTCGGCACCTTTTGGAATGGTAAAGCCCGGTCCCGACTGTACCTGCAAACCAAACAGCGGCTGGTTATCTATGCCCGAAGTTGTTACCGGTTTTGCTCAGGTACACGTAAGTGGTACAGGAGGAGGACCTAAATATGGAAATATTCTTGTGCAGCCCTATTGTGGAGAACCTGATATGGAAAGTCACGAGGCAAAGCGGGAATACGAAAAGATTGAGCTGGGATATTACAATACACGTTTTCAAGAAAATGGCATTCAAACAGAGCTGACCACTTCTGACCGATGCTCNTTNTATCAGTTTACTTATCCAAAAGAGAGTAAACGCTCATTACGGGTAGATGCCGGTTTCTTTTTGGGAGAGAATCCAGTTCCCGATGCACGCGAAGCACAACAGTTTGTTGGCTCAGAAATAGAAATTGTATCAGACACTGAAGTTCGTGGCTATAGTCGCATCCGTGGAGGATGGAACAATGGACGAGCCTATACGGTTTACTTTTATGCTGTGGCCGATAAACCTTTTACAAAGACACTTACCTGGAAAGGTAAAATCTCTTCATTAATAGAAAAAACACAATGTGATGAGGGAAAAAAGACAGGTGCTGTTCTATCCTGGGGAGAGGAAAATATAGAAAGTACCATTCGTTTTAAAGTGGGAATCTCGTTTCTTAGCTCTCTTAAGGCACAACAGAATGTACGCAGTGAAATTCCACACTGGGACTTTAACAAGCAATTGTTAAGCGTTCGTCTTCAATGGGAAAAGCTTCTGGAACGCATTGAACTGGGAAAAGATGTTACGGAAGTACAAAAACGTATGTTTTACACTGCACTCTACCACACACTTCTTATGCCTGTTGACCGCACAGGCGAGAATCCTCTTTGGACCGATAATGCTCCTTATTATGATGATTTCTATGCTATCTGGGATACCTATCGTACTTCTAACCCACTCATCACTATCCTTTCTCCTCAGAGAGAAACTGATATTGTTAATGCTCTTATAGATATCTATAAAAGAGATGGCTATATGCCCGATGCCCGTAGCGGCAATGCAAATGGCCGCACTCAAGGAGGATCAAATGCAGAAGTAATAATAGCTGATGCATTTGTAAAAGGACTAAAAGGTATAGACTACCAGCTGGCATTGAAAGCTATGCTGAAGGATGCCACTGTGCCCCCCGGAGGTAGCGAAGAACAGGAAGGACGTGGTGGATTGACGGAATACAACCGGTTGGGATATGTACCTTTTGGAATCGATAGAGCTGGAAATCGTACGGTGGAATATGCTTATAACGATTATAACATAGCAACAGTAGCTAAGATGCTCGGGAAAAAGGATATTTACGAAGAATATATTCGCAAGGCTGATAACTGGAAAAACTTATGGCGCGATAATTATGAATATGATGGTGTAAAGGGATTTATCATGCCTCGTTCTGCTTCCGGAGAATGGCTCGATGATTTGCCTTTTGGCCATTCCAAAGTACAACATCCCACATTCCGTTATACTCCGGTAACCAATGAATCTCCATGGTATGCTCCATGGTGGGGAACTTTCTTTTATGAAGGCATTTCATGGGAATATTCATTAAGTATCCCCCATGATGTACCGGCTCTGATTGAGAAAAGTGGAGGAAAGGAAGATTTCCGTCGTAGGTTGGATACTTTTTTTGATAAAGGATATTATAATGTCAATAATGAACCTTCTTTTTTAACTCCATGTCTCTATCATTGGATTGGACGTCCTGATTTAAGCAGTGCACGGATAAAACAGATTATTACACGAAATTATAATGACACTCCCGGCGGTTTACCCGGAAACGATGATTCAGGGGCTATGTCTTCCTGGCTTGCTTTTCATATGATGGGACTTTATCCTAATGCAGGGCAACCTTATTATTTAATACATTCACCTTTGGTAAGTGAATATACCATTCGTTTGGCTAATGGTAAGAGTTTGCATGTGGCAGCTAAAAAGTTATCCGAAAAGAATTGTAATATTCAACGTGTATGTTTAAATGGGAAAGAGCTTCACCGGGCATGGATAAACCATGATGAGTTATCGCAAGGTGGAGAACTGATTATAAAAATGGGAAATAAACCTTCTGATTGGGGTACAGAGGAGTTACCTCCGGTTAAAATGTAGAAATGCAACGATGAAAAGAATAATATGTTTAGGGCTGTTTGTCATGTTGCTGACTATGGTTGTTAATGCACAGATAAACGAAAAGTATAAGTTTGTTTTTAAATTGCATGGACAAACTCGTAATTATGAAGTCTGTATCACAGAGAAACAGGATACCATCCGTTTTGAATGGAGTGTATTGCGTAACTTTAACTGGCAGAAGGGATGTTACAAAATGGGGAAGCAGAATGTTGAAGAAGGCAGCAGCCTGAGTTGGTTGCAACCTCTTGATGGGTGTGAAGTAGCACTACCTGCAAATGAGACTTTTGGCTTCATCTCACGTAGTGCATTGAAATCGTTAAAAGAAAAAGGCTGGTTTGTCTATAATGGAACGACCTATCGAAAAGTTGCTGAAGAGTCGGCAGAAGAATATGAATATAAGGGAAAAAAAACAATTCATGTATTAGCTGATGTTGACTTGACGAATATGTGGATTATAGATAATGAAGCGCTGCCACTCATCTATAAAGTAGTAGATAATCCACTAGGAATAGACTGGACAGTGGAATAGGAGCTTCCTGCCAAGAAGCAATTTGTGTCGCAATTTGTTGTATGTAACAAAAAACAAGTATATTTGTGTTCCGTAAACCTTAACGTATAGAGATCGCGGTTCATAAATGAGAAAAATGACAAATAACATTGCGCGGGGTAACATAGGTATCCTGTTGTTGCTGACTTGTCTGTGTGGAATAATACTTCCATGTTCTGCACAGGTGTCACTTCAAAAAATTCAGGACCAGTATAACTTCTCGGCTATTACCATAAATGATGGACTTCCACATAATTACATAGATAATATATATAAGGATAGTCAGGGGTTTCTTTGGTTATCTACCCACAATGGACTCTCGCGTTATGACGGATATTCCTTTGTAAACTACAATATTACTTCGCCGACAGTACGTTTGCGTTCCAACTTTATCAATCAGGTTTGTGAAGATCATTTCAACCGCTTGTGGATTGCTTCTGAAGCTGGATTGGATCTGTTGAACCTGAAAACTAACCGTTTGAATCCCATTGATTTCTCTTTGTTTAAAAGTGAGGATCTTTCAAAAGAGCCGGTTTACTTTGTAGCCCGTGATAAGGAAGAATCTATCTGGCTGGCAACTCAGACCAATTTGTATCACTTGTCTTTTATGCCCGACGGACGAATTCAGAGTTGTGTGGCGCTAAAGTCTAAGTATGAAAGACATTCAGCCTCCATCACGGCATTAAAACAGATTAACGGAGAGATATGGGTAGGTTATGGCCATGACATATATAAAGTAACGCGGGAAAAAAGCAGCCAATTGAGGTTGAAAAAGGTTCTTTTATCTTACTCATTTGATGACCAAACCCGAATCCATTGTTTCTGTCTCTACAGAGGAGCTGTATGGGTAGGAACAGATAGAGGACTTTACCGCTATGATATACGCAGCAGAAAATGTAAATTGTATACTTCTCAGGATGGAAATACTTATTCCCTTTCTCAGGATTATATTACAGATGTGGCTGTAACACGCAATCAGGAGTTAGTGGTTGCCACCTTAAAAGGGCTGAATTTCTATAACCCGGTAACAGATAATTTTGTTCGGTTTGAGAATTCTATTCAGGCTTCTGAACATGCCGCCAGCTGTAACTTTGTTCACTGTCTTTTCGTGGATAGAACAATTTTATGGATTGGTACGGAAATTGGAGGTATGGGTAAAATGGAGAGCCGCAATTTAAAATTGCGACTCTATACAAACAATCGGTATGATGAAAGTAGTTTATCTGATAATCCGGTTAGTAGCATTTTTGAAGATTCCTATAGAAACCTTTGGGTGGGTAATGTGGAACAGGGACTCAGTTTACGTAGGAAAGACACTGATGGATTTCTGCATTTCCGCCATCAGTCAGCAAATGATAATAGTCTGAGTCATAATTCTGTGTATGCTATTACGCAGGATAACCGTAACCAGCTTTGGGTTGCTACCTGGGGAGGTGGAATAAACCGTGCCAGTCTGAATAATGCCCCCAGTCCTTCATTTGTTCATTTTAATACTAAAAATAGTTATATACGAAGTAATTATGTAGGTTCGCTTTGTTTTGACAAGCTGAACGACGGTATGTGGATAGGTACTGCTGAAGGATTATGTTTTTACGATCTGAACCGGAATTCATTCACTAATATTGTATTGCCATCAGACCGCCTACCCAATAATTCGTTGGTAAATATGCTTATTGATCGTAAACAACGGCTATGGATTGGAACGCATCATGGGTTGATCATCATTGATCTATATTCGTTTGCCAAGAACCGCAGAAATGTACGTTATCATTACATGGAATATAAGCTGGATAACCCGCAGAGTAGGCTGATTGAAAAGATATGCTGCATCTTTGAAGCTTCCGATGGAACCATTTGGCTTGGCAGTAACGGTTATGGAGTTTATCGGTTGGAAGGAACCGGAGAATATCCTTATAAGTTTACTAACCTGACTATCCGGAATGGTTTGTGTGATAATACAATCTTTGGAATAGCAGAAGATAAGCAACATCGCCTTTGGTTTAGCACAAATAATGGGCTTTCCTGTTATACACGAAAGTCGAGAAGCTTTGCTAATTACTATCAGAAGGACGGCTTGTTGTCTGACCAGTATTATTGGAATGGTTACTGCAGAACAAAAGATGGAACTCTTTATTTTGGAGGTCTGGATGGTATGGTGGGACTGAACGGGGTTCACGCTATTTATAAGAAACATGAGAACAGAGTGATTTTTACTCGTCTTTCTGTACTTGGTAATGATATAATGCAAGGTGGAAATAATTATCTGGATAAAAGCATATCCTGGGCTAAAGAAGTGTATCTTCATGAACGTGATAAATCATTCTCATTGGAGTTCTCTGCTCTGGATTATGAGAATGCCGGCAAACTGAAATATTACTATAGGCTAAAAGGATTCGATGATAAATGGATCGAGTGTGACTCAAAACGCCATTTTGCAAGTTATACAAACTTGAGATCGGGGCATTATACATTTCAGGTAAAAGTACAGAATCCACTGAATATGAGTGACAGTCAGATAACGGAGCTCTCTATTGTGGTGTCGCCTTTCTTTTATAAAACGTGGTGGTTTTTCACATTAATGCTTTTAATTGTAGCATTTGCTGTTTTCTATTGGTTACAGTGGCGTATTTCTACCTATAAGGAGCAGAAACGGATTTTGACACAGAAAGTAAAAGAGCGTACACTGGAATTAGAGGACAAAATGTCAGTTCTTTCACAACAGAATGATTTGCTGACACAACAGAAGAAACAATTGCTGGAACTTTCCAAACGAGTTCAGGAAATAACAGCCGATAAAATCTCATTTTTTACAAATATCACTCATGAGTTCCGAACTCCGATTTCATTGATTCTCGGACCGATAAACCGTGCTTTGAAGCTAAGCAACAATCCGGATGTGTTGGAACAACTAAATCTGGCGGAGCGAAATTCAAAGTCATTGTTATCCCTTGTTAACCAGTTGCTGGATTTTCGTAAGGTAGAATCGGGACGTATTATGATTACAAAGAAACGGAACGATTTACTCACTTTTATTCAAAATGTAGTGATTCCCTTTGAAGCTTTTGCCAAAGAGAGACAAATTGAAGTGCGTTGCATTATTCGTACAAAAGACACTTTTTACCAGTATGATGAAGATTGGATGAGAAAAGTTCTGGTAAATTTACTCTCAAATGCCATTAAATTTACACCTAACGGAGGACGGGTTAATCTTTATGTTTATTCTTATCTTGATATAAAAGGGCAGAATAATATCTATCTGTCTATATCAGATACTGGCGTGGGTGTACTGAAAGAAGATTTGGATAAGATATTCGACCGCTTTTATCAGTCGCGTAAGAATATGAAGTTTCATATATACGGACAGAGCGGCACAGGTATAGGCTTGTATCTTTGTAAACGGATTGTAAACGAACATGGGGGACGCATTTATGCGCGGAATAATCATCGTGCAGGAGTTGCTATCAGGATATTGATGCCAATGGTGGCTTGTCAGGACCAGGCTGTAGAAGAAGTGCCGCAACTAATTGTTACAAATGATCAGAATGTAGAAGCGGCGGTAAATACAGAGCAGACTGAAAATGAAATTGATAAACTGAAGAAAACAATATTGATTGTAGATGATAATCCCGATATGCGGGTTTATGTTCGTTCAATTCTGCTTTCTGAATATAATGTACTGGAAGCGGAAGATGGAGCCAAAGCATTGGATTTGCTAAAAATGAAAGCTATCGATTTTATTGTAAGTGATCTGATGATGCCTGTAATGGATGGCATTGAACTGTCCAAAAAGGTAAAAGAGGATTTATCTATCTCGCATATACCAATATTAATGCTTACTGCCAAAGTCTCAGACGAAGCTCGTTTGGAGAGCTTGCGTATTGGGGTAGATGAGTATTTGCAGAAACCATTTAATGAAGAACTGTTGTTGGTTCGTATACATAATATCTTCAATACCCGTAAGGCTGCTCAGTTGCAGTTTGACGCACAGATGGATCCATTAACCTTACGTATTGATGAAGAGTCACGCGACAGTAAGTTCCTGAATAATGTGATGTGTTTAGTTGAAGAAAAATACAAAGACCCGGATTTTGATGTGAATACCTTTGCCGAGGCTATGGGAATAAGCAAAACCTTGCTTAACCAGAAATTGCAGAATCTGGTTGGAACCTCTACTGCTAAGTTTATTGGAAATTATCGTTTGAAAAAGGCGTACGAACTTGTTCTCATCAATAAGGTAAGCAAGAATATGAATGTTTCTGAAATAGCTTATGAGGTGGGCTTTAACGATCCAAAATATTTCAGTCAGTGCTATTTTAAAAAATACGGAGTATTGCCTAGTGCATCTTTGGAAGGCTAAGATTCTTAGATTTAGTTAAATACAGAGATCTGATCATTTTTCATCCTTTATTTTCCGATTTTCATCTCTGTTCGGCGGTATGGATTATACCTTTACCGCCGAAAAATTTATTAATTAACCTAAGTTTGTAATTATGCGCAAAACACATTTAGCATGTTTTTTCATCTTCTTGATGAGTAGCATTTCAGTATTTGCTCAAAAGAGTAGTATTACTGGAAAAGTGGTCGACATTAAAGGCGAACCACTGATTGGTGTTAATGTCCTGGTAAAGGGGACTACTACAGGAACCGTTACGGATCTTGATGGAAAGTATTCCATTTCAGCTTCTACAGGAAGTACTCTCTTATTCACCTATATTGGTTTTACATCCCAAGACATTAAGGTGGCTAATCAAAAAGTTATTAATGTAACAATGAAAGAAGACAGCAAGACTTTGAATGAAGTCGTTGTTGTAGGCTACGGCAGTATGAGCCGTAAGGATGTCACTAGTTCTATTACTACAGTGAAAGCTGACAAACTGAATACCGGTGTGTATACCGATCCCGGACAGTTGTTGCAAGGCAAGGTTCCTGGATTAACTATCGTTCAGAGCAGTGACCCAACATCAGGAACAGCTTCTATCTCTCTTCGTGGTGCATCTTCTCTGCGTACAGGTGAAGCGATGGAACCCTATTATGTTGTTGACGGTATTCCTGGTATGTCTTTGAATCTTATAGCTCCAGAGGACATTGAATCAATTGATGTGCTTCGTGACGCATCTGCGACTGCTATTTACGGCTCTAAAGCAGCCAATGGTGTGATTGTTATCACAACAAAGAAAGGAAGCAAAACTGATCGTTCAACTGTTTCATACAGTGGTTATGTTGGATTTGATAACATTGCCAAACGTCTTGATATGATGTCAGCCAGTGATTTGCATTCTTATGCATCAGCTAACCATATTACACTTCCTAATGACAAAGGTAACAATACGAATTGGAATGATGAAGTGCTTCGTACAGCAGTCAGCCATAATCATAATGTTTCTATTAACGGAGGAAACGAACGTTCCAGTTACAATGCCAGCTTGAGCTATTTGAGTAAAGAAGGTATTGTGCTTGGTACTGATTTTGAGCGTATTTCAGGTCGTGCTAATGCACAGACAAAATGTTTGAATGATCGTTTGACTTTGGCTTTCAATATTAATGCAGCACAGAGTAAAGGTAAGAATGTTTCATCAAGTAAAGACGGTCAGAGTGTTTTTGATGCAATGAACTATTATTCACCCTTACTTCCTACAAAAAATGAAGATGGTTCGTGGTATAATTACACATCGGTAAATCAATATTTCAACCCACTATCCATGATCTATGAGGACAGTTATGAAACGATTAAGAAAGATCTTCAGGGAACGGGTAAGGCCACTCTACAAATCAATAAGGATTTAGTTTGGAACTTGAACCTTTCTTATGAAAACGAGCAAATCAACTATAATAATTACAATTCTATACAGTCTCAGATTGTTAATACTAATGGAAATGCTTACCGTGGAACTGTTGAAAATAAAAAGAAAGTTCTGGAAACCTATTTCAATTATGATCATACATTTGCTAATGTTCATAAATTAGGTTTAATGGCCGGTTATTCTTATGAGCAATCGGACAATAACGATGGCTTTGGCCTTAATGTTTATGATTTTTATAGCAATGCTACTTCATACTATAACCTTGCTTTCGCTAACAAAATGGATATGAGTGGTATTTCGGGTTATGGATTGGAAACTCTCCGTATGATTTCTTTCTATAGTCGTTTGAATTATTCATACAATAGTAAATACATGCTTCAGGCTACTATGCGTCGTGATGGCTCTTCGGCTTTCGGTAAAAATAATCGTTGGGGAACATTCCCTTCTGCATCTCTTGCATGGCGTATGAGTGAAGAGAAATTCATCAAAGATTTGAATGTATTTGATGATTTGAAATTCCGTGTAGGTTATGGTGTCAGCGGTAACTCTTTGGGATTTGGCGCTTTCCAGGCAATTCAGACTTATGGTCCTTCCGGGTGGTTTACCTATACAAACGCTAATGGAAATTCCAGTCTTTATCGTACAATAGCTGCTCAGTCAAATGCAAATCCTGATTTGAAATGGGAACGAACTGCAATGCTCAATGTAGGTCTTGATTTTAGTTTCTTTGGGGGGCGTCTAGGTGGTACAATCGAATATTATGATAAGCGTACAAGCGATTTGATTTATTCATATAATGTATCAACAAACCGTTATCCTTATGGTTCGATGTATGCAAATGTAGGTGATATTGACAATAGCGGTATTGAATTTACAATCAATGCTACCCCTATCAGAACAAAGAACTTCACTTGGGAAACAAGCTTGAACCTTTCACACAACAAAAATAACGTGAAAAGTATTTCCAATAGTGATTATTCTGTAGATTATATTGCGACAGGTGATCCGGAAATTGCAGGTTATTCTTCAAACGCACAAGTAGAGCGTATTATGGAAGGTCATCCACTTGGAACGTTCTATACTTATGAATGGGCTGGTTATAACTCAGACGGCGTATCAGTATTCTACAAACATGATCCGAAAACTGGTGAACGCACCGGCGAAACTACAAAAGACCCGGTTGATACGGACCGTACCATTACAGGTTGTGCTCAGCCTAAGTTAAATTTTGGTTGGACAAACAACTTCAAATATAAGAATTGGAGTTTGGATTTGTTTTTTACAGGAGTTTTTGGCAATAAGATTTATAATGCAACTAACGAACAATATAGTAATGTAAGCTTCGTTACCGAAGGCAGAAATGTACTGAAATCAGTAGCTACAAACCAAAAAGCAACAGATGTTCAGTCACAAGCTCCTTCAGATCGTTGGTTGGAAAATGGTGATTATTTCCGTTTGTCAACTCTTTCTTTAGGTTATTCATTTGGGAAGTTGGGTAATTGGGCTAATTCACTTAAGGTATATGCAACCTGCAATAACTTATTTACAATTACTGGCTATTCTGGTCGTGATCCTGAAATTAATCTAGGAGGCTTGGAACCGGGAATAGATAGACGTACTAATTATTATCCTCGTACTCGTACATTAATGCTAGGTGTAAATGTTAATTTCTAATCATCTAAAAATTGAACTTACAATGAAAAAATATATTAAAAATACCTTATTTGCAGGTTTGCTGTTATCATCAGCAACGGCCTGTACCAATTTGGATGTAGATGTCAAGTCTACCTATACTTCTTATCCGAATTCCGAAATTGCAACCGAGGCAAAGATGGCGGATTTATACTATGGTTTCCGTGGCTGTTTGGGACGTCGTTTTACTGAAGCAGTATGGTTGTCTTCTGATGAATTTACGGCAGTTACTTATGGTGGTAACTGGTATGACGGCGGTAATTATGTTCATTCTACGCTTCACATGACTAATCCGGATGATGCACATGTCGATTGGCTTGGTGATATCACTGGAGCCATTACCAAGTGTAATCGGGCTATTTTAGACCTTGGAGGCGACAATGCAACAGATGAATCTATCGCAAAAGCCTTGACAATGCGTGCTTTCTATCATTTCATTTTTATGGATATGTTTGGCGATGCGCCTATTTTGAATCATGTTGTTGGAGCTAATGAGGCAATTGATCGTTCTCCACGTGCTGATGTAGCAGCCTTTATAGAGGATGATCTACTTCGTGCCATTAATTCAGGCGGCTTGTCTGAAAATGTTGATGCTTCAACTTATGGAAAACCGACTAAATGGATGGCTAAGGCTCTTCTTGTAAAACTGTATCTAAACTGGGGCGTTTACACTTGCGGTGATGTTGCTAATTATGAGCCCACTTTGGCAAACTCCAAACTTAATGATGCAGTGAAATACTGTGATGATATAATTAATAGCCGTAAGTTTGATCTGAGCGATAGTTATCGCAAGAAATTCATGCCGAATAATGGTTACCAGATTAAGGATTTTATCTATGCAATGCCTTATGATAATGCAACAGCACAAGGGATGACATACGCCCGATTCCAATACTGGCCTAAATTCAATAATGATGGAGGAAGTGGTACTGGTTTGTTTGGCATATCAATTTCAAAGAATGCCGGTGGTATTTTTACAATTACACCTGAAGCGGCCGATCGCTTCTCTCTGAAAGGAGACGAACGTAATGATATCATTTTGAAAGATTCGCTTTATACTTATAATATTTCAACCTTTGCTAAAACCACAACGCCTTACATGTTTAATAATGGGAAGCGAGTAGTGCTCACCAAAAATGTTACTTTACTTATACCGGGTGATGCCTCTATGAATGTAGGTGATGATTTTAATGGTTGGAATCAGGGTTACCGTTGTATCAAGTGGGGTATTCAGGCTGCTGATTATGACACCTATAGCCGTAACCAAAGTAACGATGTGCCTATTTTCCGTTATGCAGATATTCTGCTGATGAAGGCTGAAGCTATTCTTCGCGGTGCAACAGCTACCAACGGCGATACTCCTATGAGTTTGTTCAATCAGATTCGCAGTTATGTAAAAGCTCCTACAATAACAGCAGCTCCTACTTTGCAAGATATTCTTGACGAACGTGGACGTGAGTTCTTTAGTGAGATGTGGCGTCGCAATGACTTGATCCGTTTTGGTCAATTCGAAAATGATTGGGGATTGAAACATGTTGTAAATCCAGCTGCCAAGACTCAGAAATGGCGTCGTATATTTCCAATTCCTAGAGGTGTTATGAATTCCAATACCAATTGGAAACAAAATACTGGATACTAACAATTAAGGTCAGGCCATAGGGCTGATCTTATGGGGAGAAGGCTTATTATAAATTTCTTATTGGTTTATAATTGAAAGATATTATGCCTTCTCCCTTTTTTTATTTCTCTTTTTACCTTTAATCAATTATGAGGAGTTTATATATTTTTTTACTGTGTTTTTTATGTCGTTTCAGTGTAGCCGAGGCTCAAATTCTGCTGCAACAATATATAGATACACGTGTGGGTACTGCCGCTAATACAACAGTCTCTGCCGGAACTTTCGGAAAACATTCCGAAGAATACGGTCAGACTTTACCCGCTGTATTAGTACCTCATGGTATGAACTTCTGGACACCACAGACACAGGATACTGAACGTAAATGCATTGCTCCTTATTACTACAGAGATAATAAGTTGCAAGGATTTCGCAATTCACACTGGATTGTGGGAGGATGTACACAAGATTATGGTAGTATGACTTTGATGACAGTAGTAGGCAATCTGAAAACGACTCCTGAAGAAAGAGCTTCTGCTTTTTCTCATGAAAAAGAAATTGCCACTCCGTCTTATTATTCAGTTTATCTGGAAGATTATCACACACAGGCAGAAATGACCGCCCAATCTCGTTCTGCTTTGTTTCGTTTTACTTATGATGAAGAGGGTATGGCCTATCTGGTGGTCAATCCAAACAGTGATGAAGGAGAGGGGTATATTGAAATCGATTTAAAAAAACATGAGATTCGGGGATACAATCCGGCTCATCGTATTTATCAAGGGTGGGGAGAACCCACCGGATTCAGCGGCTATTTTGTAGTGCGCTTTGAAAAAGAACCATCAACGTATGGTGTTTGCCAGGGAAACCAGGTATATTTAAAACAGAAATCAATAGGAAAACAAAATAATATAGGCGCTTTTGTGGGATTCAAGGTTGCTGCTCACGAGAGAGTGCTGGTGAAAGCTGCATCTTCTTTTACTGAGATGGAAGGTGCTTTGAAGAACCTTGATAAAGAGATACCTCATTGGAACTTTGATCAAACCCGCAAACAACTTGAAAAGTGCTGGGAAAATCAACTTTCTAAATTGAAAGTGGAAGGGGAAAGTAAGAAAGAAAAAGAAAAATTCTACGGAGCTTTGTATCGTACTTCGTTTCTGCCTCGTGTTTTTAATGATGTTGATGGGCGTTATCCTTCTTTTTCCAAAGGTACTCCTATTCGTCAGACAAAAACAGGTGATTATTATGACGATTACAGTATGTGGGATACCTATCGGGCTTTGCATCCATTGCTGACAATCATTGATACTAAAAGAGAAGGGGAGATGGTGCAGTCGTTAGTTGAAAAATATAAGCAAGGTGGTTGGCTACCCATTTTCCCTTGTTGGAACAGTTACACGGCAGCCATGATAGGCGATCACTGCATTTCGGTTATTGGAGATGCTTATATAAAAGGCATAAAAGGTTTTGATGTTGAAACAGCTTATAAAGCTATGCGGCAGAATGCTTTTCAATCACCGGCTTCGTTCGAAGATTATAAAAACGGTATGGGGCGCAGGGCTTTAACTTCTTACACAAAGTACGGGTATATTCCATTAGAAGACTCTGTGCCGGAAGCATTTCATATGAATGAGCAGGTTTCTCGTACATTGGAATATGCGTATGATGATTATGTATTGGCACAAGTAGCTAAGAAACTAGGAAAAATATCAGATTATAAGTTGCTTGCTAAGCGTGCAAAGAACTGGCAAAATGTGATTGATAAACGGACCGGATACGCTCAGGGAAGNCATGCTGACGGCACATTCCTTAATGCTGATAATGCATTTGGTTTCGCACGGTTCATAACTGAAGGAGCACCTTGTCACTACACGTGGTATGTTCCGCAAGATGTTCAGGGACTGGTTAACTGGATGGGGGGCAAAGATAAATTTATCAGCAAACTGGATTCCATGTTCACCGAATTACGTTATTGGCATGGCAATGAACCTTGCCATCAGATAGCTTACTTATATAATTATGTGGGTGAGCCCTGGAAAACCCAGAAGCAGGTTTGCCATATTCGCAATACAGAATATATGAATGTACCCGGGGGATTGTCTGGTAATGATGATGCTGGTCAGATGTCTGCCTGGTATGTATTTTCAGCAATCGGATTTTATCCTGTTTGTCCCGGAAATCCATATTACGTGATCGGTTCTCCGGCATTTGAAAAGATGAGTATCCGCCTTGAAAATGGGAAAGAGTTTGTAGTAAAAGCTCATGGCGTTTCAACAGAGAACATTTATATCCAGTCGGCTACGCTGAATGGAAAAAGATTTGAGAATAGTTACATAACTCATAAGCAGATTCTCGAAGGAGGAATCCTCGAATTTGTGATGGGGGCTGTACCAAATAAAAGCTGGGCTGCTAAAAAGGAGAATTGTCCGCAATCTATTTTGAAATAAAGAGTGTATAGATAATGAGGAAATATATTTGCATAATAATCTCTTTGCTATTTACCATCCCTATATGGGCCCGGGATTACAATATTGTAACCCAAGGAAAGGCTATTGCCGATGGTAAAACGCTGAATACAAATGTTATTCAGCAAGCAATAGACCTGCTTGGCAAAAAAGGAGGCGGAAGGATTGTTTTTCCTAAAGGCATCTATCTTACTGGTTGTTTGCAATTAAAATCGGATGTTGAGTTGTATCTTGAAAAAGAAGCGGTTTTACTGGGAAGTACAAATCCTGATGATTATTATCCTTTAAATAAAGATGATAATACTACAGAAAAAAGTGATAACTCAAAGCTGGCTTTAATTATTGGGCACAAGGTAAAAAACATAGCTTTCAGTGGTGAAGGAACAATTGATGGTCAGGGGCTGGCTTTAGCTTTGAATATAGATAGTTTACATCATGCCGGAGTGCGCATAGATCCAAATTATAATGTTCGAAGAATGCGTCCAAATGAAACTGCTCGTCCAAAACTGTTTTTTCTGTCAGAGTGCGAGAATATATCAGTTACAGGATTGCATCTGATGAATAGTGCTTGTTGGGGTGTTACGTTTGATCTTTGTTCCGGTTTATCGATAGATCAGGTTTCAATGACAAACAGGGCTTACTGGAATAACGATGGTTTTGATATAACAGATTGTCGTAGAGTAAAGATTACCCGTTGCAATGTGAATTCTGCTGACGATGGCATTTGCTTAAAGTCCTACCATCCGGATGCCTGCAACGATAGCATTTATATTGCCGATTGCGACGTTCGTAGTAGCGCCAGTGCAATTAAATTGGGCACTGCTTCGTGGGGAGGTTTTAAGAATATTACTATTGATAACATTCGTGTGTTCGATACATTCCGTTCTGCCATTGCCATTGAATCTGTTGACGGAGGTAACATTGAAAATATCTGTGTCAGCCGGATTACAGCAAAGAATACAGGAAATGCTCTTTTTATACGTCTGGGGCACCGGGCGGGTGAGCGTGCTGGAACAATAAAGAACGTGTTTATAAAAGATATGAATATAGAGGTACCTTTCGATAGGCCGGACATTAATTATGATCTTCGTGGTCCGGAAGTGGATTTCTTCCACAATCCGTTTCCTTCCTCTATAGTGGGTATACCAGGACACTACATAGAAGGTGTTCACCTTGAAAATATTGAAATAACCTATCCGGGAAGGGCAACAAAAGGTATGGCTTATATACCGTTGAGCCGTTTGAAGCAAGTACCTGAACAGATAGATAAATATCCGGAGTTCAGTATGTTTGGAGAACTTCCGTCATGGGGCTTTTATATTCGTCATGCTAAAGATATCACATTGAAGAATGTGAGACTGAAGCTGGCAGATTCAGATTATCGTCCGGCCATTATTCTGGATGATGTAAGAGGTGAACAGATGGAGCAAGTCTCTTTCCCTTCGGATAAGAGAGAACAGATTGTCAGAGTAAACAATTAAAAAAATATAGTATGATGAGACTTAGAAAAATATTTGCTATTGTGGGATTAGGGCTTCTGACAGCTTGCCATAATAACAAAACTGACTTTGATATTCGCGATTATGGTGCGAAAGGTGATAGCATCACAGATAATGCAGAGGCCATTCAGAAAGCGATTGATGCCTGCAATAAAGCAGGGGGAGGTCGTGTGATTATTCCGGGTGACGGAGTGTATATGACCGGACCGTTCTCAGTAGCATCTTATGTTGACCTGCATTTGGATGCCAATGCAAAATTACTGGCCAACCCGGATGAGAAAGTTTATAATAATAGTGCCTTCCGTGATAATAAGGGAGAAGGAATGATGTGGATTAGCGGAAAGGATATCATACAGTTTTCTATTAGTGGAAAAGGTAAGATTGATGGAAACGGCATAGCCTTTATGGGTAAGGAATTGGAGGATTCTTACGAACTTAAACCTGTACATACATTTGATCCTCGTCCGCATGTGCTGACTCTGATTAATGGAAAGGATATTCGTATCAAAGATGTTGTTATTGGAAATTCTGCTTATTGGACTGTACACCTGGTAGGCTGCAATGATGTGGTTATTGATGGTGCCAGTATTCTGAACAGTCTGAAAATACGCAACTGTGATGGTATTGATGTGGATCATTCCAAGAATGTGCGCATCAGCAATTGCAAGATTGAATCGGGCGACGATTGTATCTGTCTGAAAAATCGCCGTGAGTACGAGGAACTGGGGCCTTGTGAGAATATTACAGTGACTAATTGTATCATGACTTCCCGCTCTTGTGCAATCAAGATTGGTTCAGAGAATATGGACCGTATCAGTCATGTCGTGGTTGATAATTGCATTATCAGAGACAGTAACCGAGGCATTGGTATTCAGAATCGTGATGAAGGTACAGTGGAGAATGTGATATTCTCTAATATCGTGGTCGATAGCAAGTTATTCTCTGACGTGTGGTGGGGAAAATCTGAAGCAATTTATGTTACTGCCTATACTCGTAAAGCTGGCGATCACAAAGATGCAGGATGGCGTTTCCCGAAAGGAATGGCCGACTATGAAGTGGGAGCCGTTACAAATATCAGCTTTAATAATATCAAGTGCGAAAGCGAGAATGGTGTCTTTGTTGGCGCCGATAAAAAAAATAAGATTCAGAATCTTTGTTTTGACCAGGTGGATCTGATGATTTGCAAACGTACTAACTTTGAAGGTGGTATTTATGATAAACGTCCTTGCAATGGTGCAGAATTTGTGAAAGGAAAAACTTATGGATTCTATCTTGAAAATGCATCCAATGTGACTATACGTAACTCCTCCGTACGTTGGGGAGACACTCGTCCGGCTTACTTTGCCGATACAATGTTCAGCCAGAATGTGGATGGATTGGTCACTTTTAATTTGAAATGATGTTTTTGCTGTGAAAAGATATGCATTAGTGTTGTTTTGTCTGGCAAGCCTCTGTTCCCAACTTTCGGGCAGAGGCTGCTGCCTTTCTGAAGGTGATACCGGAACAATACGTTTTGCAGTATTGTCGGATGTTCATTTGCAGGACACTTCTTATGTCCGTTCCATGGACTCTCAACTACATTCTACCCGCTTGTTCAACGAGAATTATTTCGCCTTTCTGGCTGCTTTGGATGATGTTGCGCAACGAGATATCCATTATATTCTTCTGCCTGGCGATCTTACCGATGACGGACAGTTAATAAATGTACGTAAGGTGCGTGAGATACTCGATTCTTATTCGGCACGTTATGGCATGCACTTTCTGGTAATGACAGGCAATCATGAACCGTTTCGTCCTTTTACTACCGGCGATTCGTTGGGAAACATGAAGCGGCTGGGCTATAAGGAAGTGCACAACGAATGGGCTTCTTTCGGCTTCTGGCCGCAAAAGGAGTATTTGTTCTGGGCTACTCCGTTCAGTTCTTACAATTATGAGAATTACAGTTATGAAGAAGCGGTACGTCAAGCCGACTGGAACGAACGGACTTATGTTTATGAAGGCAGGAAACCGGCTATTCCTGATGGCAGCTATCTGGTAGAGCCTGTAAAGGGGGTGTGGGTATTGGCTATCGACGCCTCGGTTTACCACCCGCAAGTTGTTAAAGGCGATAGCATACAGACTTTTGAGGGTGCTAAGGGAGGTTTTAATGAAGTGTTACAGATAAAGCCTGACCTCTTGCCATGGATAACAAAGGTGGCTACTCAGGCTCATAAATATGGAAAGAAGCTGGTGGCTTTCAGTCATTATCCAATGGCAGATTACAATGACGGGGTTGCCCAATACATTGCCGACATTGCCGCTCCCGGCAAGTTCGATGTGCACCGCTTTCCTGATCCGGCCATGTCCGAGCTATTGGCAGATGCTGGCGTGACAATTCATTTTGGCGGTCATATCCACATGAATAATGAAGATGTATATATCTCTAAGAAAGGTCATCGTTTGTTGAATGTTCAGGTTCCCTCTACAGCCGGTTATGTGCCTGCATATAAAATTCTTTCGTTGAATAAAAAAGAAGAGATGGAAATTGAGACAGTTTCGTTGGACTCAGTAAGAAACTTCAAGAGTTTCTTTCCGCGTTACCGGGCAGAGCATGACTCTTTGCTTAAAGTAGGCAAACAACCTTTGTGGAATGAGTCGATACTTAATTCAAAGAACTATCGGCAATTCGGTGAAACTCATTTGAGGGAACTTACCCGCCTGCGCTATCTTTCGAACGATTTAAAGTCTGTGGCGGGAAATCGTTTTGCTCCGATGACAGCTGCAGAGCTATTTGCCTATGCTGGAATTAAAGAACAAAAATCGGCCGACTGGACAGGTTTTGATATGCTGGTAGATTTCTATAAACTCCGTTTTGGCGGAAAACTGGCATTGAAGGACATTGATGCCCGACGATTGGAACAATATAAGAAACTTGCTGATAAATTGGTATGTAAAAAGCCGGCAACTGATTTTGATAACTTCCTTGTCAGTTTCAGTCGCATCTTCCTTGCTCACCTGAAGGGCTAAATTCCTTAGAAAAAACATCCGGAGGTACTAAAAGTTCAATCACTTAGTCTGTTCTTTATCTCCGGATTCAATTATCACACTAATGTTAATAATATCCTGACCGATGCGGAAAATCAGGAGATCATTCTGATTCTTTTATTTTTTATTGCTGATAAGTTGTTGTTATCCTGTACAAAAGAATTAATTCTTCTGTACAGGATAATTTTTTCTTTTGTACAAAAGAATGCAATCTTTTGTACAACACTTTATCAATTATTGGCGTTAGATTAAAATTGTATTATGAATAGATAAATAATGCGTGGTATATAGATTTTATTATTTCTACATTTGTACTTATACAAGTAGTGGTATTTGTTATACTTTAATCTTATACAATATGAAATATTTTTTATCGCTCCTGTTTCTATCAGTTTCTTTATTAAACTGTACCTTCGCTCAAAAGAAAAGTTCTTTTATTCATGTTCAGAATGGCCATTTTGTTCAGAATGGAGCACCTTATTATTATATAGGAACCAATTTCTGGTATGNCGCNATTCTTGGCTCGCAAGGTGAAGGGGGGAATCGTACCCGTTTAAATAAAGAACTGGACTTTTTAAAGTCTATTGGAATTAACAATCTTCGTGTTCTGGTTGGTTCAGATGGCAAGAATGGAATTACTTCAAAGGTTGAGCCTACTTTACAAAAGTCTCCGGGAGTTTATAATGATACTATTTTAGCAGGATTAGATTATTTATTATACCAGATGGGTAAACGTAAAATGTATGCGGTTCTCTATCTGAATAATTCATGGGAGTGGACAGGGGGGTACTCTCAATACCTGGAATGGGCCGGTTATGGTAAAGCTCCTGTCCCGGCAGTAGACGGGTGGCCTGCTTATATGAAATATGTGAGGCTGTATCATCAGTCAGATTCCGCGAAAGCTCTGTTTCGTAATTATGTGAAAGATATCGTTACCCGTACCAATCGTTATACCGGTAAGAAATATGTGAACGACGAGGCAATCATGTCCTGGCAGATAGGAAATGAGCCCCGTGCTTTTTCGGATGAAAACAAAGAACCGTTTGCCCGCTGGATTTCCGATGTGGCTGCTCAGATAAAAAGTATCGATAAAAATCACATGGTTTCTACTGGGAGCGAAGGGAAGCATGGATGTGAAGAAGATATACAGCTTTTTGAAAGAATACATGCCGATAAGAATGTAGATTATATGAATGTGCATCTTTGGCCATTTAACTGGGGGTGGGTAACAAAAGATAGCCTGGCTGAGAAACTACCGTTGGCTAAAGTGAATACTAAAGAGTATATAGACGAACATCTCAATATTGCACGGAAATATAAAAAACCTCTTGTTATGGAAGAGTTTGGTTTTCCAAGAGATGGCTTTAAGTTCTCCAAAGAGACCACTACTAATGCTCGCGACTCCTATTATAAATATGTTTTCAATTTGATTATTGCCGATAAAAAAGTCAGCGGATATTTTGCCGGATGCAATTTCTGGGGATGGGGCGGATTTGCCAATCCTTCAAAGAAACATGTTTTCTGGCAAAAAGGAGATGACTATTGCGGTGATCCTGCCCAGGAAGAACAAGGACTGAACTCGGTCTTTGCTTCTGATAAAACGGTTGGAATAATTAAGGAATCAATCAAGAAATTTAAGTAATCAAAGAGAATAAGGAGTATGTCATAGACTGACAGAAAAATAATTTGGGAAATGAAGTTTCTAAACGTTCCATTAATTTTAATAAGACGATGTGTGTAATAAAGAATTTGTGGATTAAGAAACAGATGGAAAATTCAAAGAAAGATAAAAAAGTATTAGTCTATGCTAAAAATGTGGTTTTGCATAGATTTAGTATTAGAAAGTAATTTAAAAAATCAATATAATATGAAGATGAAAAAAAGTTGGTTGTGTTTGTTTGTTTGGTGTCTCTCATTCTCTTTATTTGCTCAGTCAAATAAAGAGATAGAAGGGCTTACTTACAAAGTAAAGCAAACAAATGATTGGGTGTTCTATTCTCCTCAGAATCCTACAATTGAGGTCTTGGTTAGAAATGAGCAGAATGTACAGGCTAAAGCTGCATTAAACTTGCAAGTAACCACAGATGATTTCAAGCCGGTGCATAAGTTTGCACAATCTATCTCTCTGAATAAAGGAGATTCCACCGAAGCTGATTTTTCCTTCTCTGTTTCAGCTCCCGGTTTCTATCGTTGTACCGTTTCTCAGGAAGTAAATGGAATAGTAAAAGAAATTAAGAAGTTTAATATTGGTTATGAACCGGAATACATTGTTTCTTTGCCCGATAATAAACCTGATTTACGCAAGTTCTGGGATGAGAGTCTGGCCGAACTGGCAAAGGTAGCTCCTGAATACAAGCTTACTCTGATACCGGATTCTTCAAACAATGTGCGCAAGTTATATAAGGTAAGCATGAAATCCTTTGGTGGTGTTGAAATCTCAGGTTATTATTCAACGCCGGCAAAAAAAGGAAAGTACCCTGCAATAATTAGTTATATGGGATATGGTTCCAAACCATGGGCGCCGAAAACAAATGATAATCCCGACTTCGTGAAATTTGTTTTATCAGTTCGCGGACAAGGCCTGCAACAGCCAACTAATACCTACGGAGACTGGATTACCTACGGTATTGATTCAAAAGAAAACTTTTATTATCGCGGAGCTTTTATGGATCTGGTTCGTGCAATAGATTTTGTAGCATCACGTCCTGAAGTTAATACAAAAAATATTTTTGCAGAGGGAGGTAGTCAGGGCGGAGCCTTTACACTGGCTGCCTGTGCACTTGACCATCGTATTGCTGCAGCTGCTCCTTTTATNCCATTTCTTTCAGATTATCCCGATTATTTTAAAATAGTTCACTGGCCGGGAGATGTAGTGAAGGCTGCTTTAGCGAAGCAATCGGGGATGACCGAAACTCAGTTGTATGAGATACTATCTTATTTTGATATTAAGAATTTAGCCGGATGGATTAAATGTCCGGTGATCATGGCAGCTGGATTGCAGGACGAAGTTTGTCCTCCTCATACAAACTTCTCTGGCTATAATCGTATCAGTACTGAAAAAGAGTATCATATTAATCCAACTTACGGACACGATGTTCCTCCTACATGGTGGAATCTTCGTATGGATTTCTTTAAAAAACATATGAAATAGCTCAATAGATAAAATAGTATTATATATAGATAAAATTTCATTTGTTACAAACTGTCAAAACGAATACTTTTGCTTCCACATATTTTAAATCTAATAATTAGTTATGAAAAACAGCAAATTCACTACAAATGCAATTTTATCTTAAAATAGTATTATTTTAAGATAAAATTGCATTTGTAGTGAATTTGCTTAATAAATACTTTTGTATTCATATATTATAAATCTAATTATCAGTTATGAAAAACATCATGTTGTTTTTAATGGCACTTGTAATGAGTTGTCATGTCATGGCGCAACAAGGCCGAATTACCGGTACGGTTACCGACAGTAAGGACGGTTCCGGTATGCCTGGCGTAAATGTTCAAGTAAAAGGGACCACAAACGGAACCATAACAGACATTAATGGAAAATTCATGTTGAATGTTTCTACAAAGAATGCCGTTATTATTGTTTCCTGTGTGGGGTACAACTCCCAGGAAATCCGTCTGAAAGGCGATCAGAAGATTGCCAATGTGGCTTTAGAAGAAAATTCTAAATTACTTGATGAGGTGGTTGTTGTGGGTTATGGTTCTATGAAGAAAAGCGACCTTACAGGGTCTGTAGGTTCTCTTAGTGGCGATAAACTGAAAGAATCAGTGGTTGCTAACTTTGACCAGGCTTTGCAAGGGCGTATTGCCGGTGTGCAGGTCTCGTCTAATTCCGGCACTCCAGGTGCTGCAACTACGATCCGTATCCGCGGAGCAAGTTCCATCACTTCAGACAATGAACCTCTCTACATTATTGATGGTATCCCGGTACAAGGTTCAGGTGCTACAATTGCAGGATTTTCAATACTAACAATATCACGTTCAGGAACTGATATTGCCGGATTTGATTGGGCTGGTGGTGCAAATGGACAGAAAAAGGTTAATCCGCTAGCTGCTATTTCTCCAAGTGATATTGTTAGTATTGATGTGTTGAAAGATGCTTCAGCTTGTGCTATCTATGGTTCTGCTGGTGCCAATGGTGTTGTTATGGTTACCACTCGTCGTGGTAAGGCTGGTGAAGTCAAAATCAACTATGATGGTTATGCCTCCGTATCTTCTCTTCCTAAGACTCTGGATATGATGAATCTTCAGCAATTTGCCGTTTATCAACAAGAATTATCCAAAGATCTGGGTAATCCCCTTTCTGATTATTTTAAGGATCCGTCTATATTAGGTTCAGGTCAGGATTGGCAAAATGCTATTTTCCGCTCTGCAATTGCACAAAACCATTCACTTTCCATATCCGGGGGTACTGATAAAACTCAATTCTCTGTATCCGGTAGCTGGTTTGATCAGGATGGTATTGTAATAGGTTCAGGTTTCAATCGTTTTAATTCCCGTTTTAATTTTGATGCACAAGCTCGTAGCTGGCTCAAGTTAGGTGGCTCTCTTTCTTTTGCACGTACCAATGAAACTATTACTCTTAATGATGGTGGTGATGGTGTAATTATGCAGTCTCTTTTGATGCCTCCTAATGTTCCGGTTAAGGATATGGATGGCAACTATGCAGGACCTAATTCTGTTGAAGGGGTATCCTGGAATCCGGTAGCTGTTGCTATGACACGTACTAATACATTACTTCGTAATCGCGTTATGGGTGGTTTCTATGGCGCTGCTGAAATTGTAAAAGGGTTGACTCTCCGTTCTGAATATTCTTTTGATATTTCTAATAACACTAACAAAGCATTTCACCCTACTTATCATTGGGGGGCATTGGAAAATAATATCAACCGTATTATGCAGCGTGATGACCAGTCTATGTTCTGGGTTCAGAAAGATTATCTTACCTGGGACAAGACATTTAATCTGAAGCATAATATAAACCTGATGGGAGGTTTTGAAGTACAGGAATCTTCCTGGGAAGGAACTCAGCTGATTAAGAATAAGCTCACAACAGATGACATCAAAGTAATAGGTGTTGATGGTACTTATGAAACAAACTCCGGCTGGAAAGATAAAGCTACTCAGGTATCTGTATTTGGTCGTGCAAATTATAACTATGATAACCGTTATTANCTNACCGGAACANTGCGTAGNGATGCTTCTTCNAAGTTTGGNTCNGGNAANCGTTGGGGAAANTTNCCNTCNATGGCANNNGCNTGGCGTATNAGNAATGAAGCNTTTNTNAANGANAATAAAGTCNATTTCTAANNTAAAACTTCGTTTAGGTTATGGTATGGTAGGTAATTCAAATATTGGAACTTACAAATTCGGTTCTTCTATGACCGCTTCCTCAACACCTTTCGGAACAGGCTATCGTCCTACAAATATATCGAATCCGGATTTGAAATGGGAATCTTCTGTTCAATACAATGGTGGAATAGACCTGGGGTTGTTTAGTGATCGCATTTCATTGAGTGTAGATGCTTATTATAAAACTACAAAAGATCTTTTATTGCAGGTTTCCATTCCAAGTTATTTAGGTGGTTCTACATATGATGATATTCAGTCTCCTGTTGCCAATATAGGAAAGATGGACAATAAAGGGTTTGATATATCTTTATCAACTCATAACATAAAGGGTAAGAATCTGAACTGGACCTCTAATCTGATATTCTCTCTCAACCGTGGTAAGGTAATCGCTTTAAATGATGATAGTCAGGCTCTTTATGGAAAACTAAACTGGTATTCTGAATTCCAGACTGCTACTATTACAAAAGTGGGTCAACCGTTAGGCGTTTTCTATGGTTATCAGACTGAAGGTATCTTCAAAGACAAAGCAGACATTTTAAATCATGCCGTTCAGAAAGCCGATCCGCAAAACAGTAAAATCAATTATGTGAATAAGACCGGCGGTGTCTGGGTAGGTGACATTAAGTTCGTTGATCGCAATGATGATGGAGTGATTGATACGAAAGACCAGACTATTATCGGTAACCCTAATCCTGATTTTACATTTGGCTTTAATAATAACATAACTTATAAAGACTTTGACCTGGCATTCTCAATTACCGGATCAGTTGGTGGTGACATTTTAAATTATGCCCGTGTATTAACTGAAGGGCAAACCAGTATCTGGACAAACCAGTCTGTTGATGTGGTAAACCGTGCTAAGATCGGTTTGAAAGACGCAACTGGTTCTGCTACAGATCCTGATAATGTTTATTTGCTTAATCCAAATGCAACGGTGCCACGTGCAGCTACTAATGATGTTAACCGTAACAACCGTATGTCTGATCGTTTCATTGAAGATGGATCTTATGTTCGTCTGTCAAATATATCATTGGGTTACACATTCCCTAAGGTTCTGACAAAGAAGATGAAGATAGATAAACTAAGAGTATATGCCAGCGCTCAGAATTTGCTTACTATAACTGGCTATTCTGGTTATGATCCTGAAATTGGTTCATATAATCAAAGTGCTCAGTTGCAGAATATTGATATGGGACACTATCCAACTCCTAGAATGTTCACATTTGGTATTAACCTGGGATTTTAATCAAAGAATAAAAAGGAAATGAAAAAGATAATTAAATATATAAGTCTGGTTGCCCTTTTATTAGGAGCTTCTTCTTGCAACGACTTTCTGGACGTTGTTCCGCAAGATTCTTTAACTACAGACAATTATTATAACAGTGAGTCAAAAATACGTGCCAATACAGCGACGCTATATGGAGCCGTTTGGTGGGATTTTGATTGCCAGTTTATGTGGCTGGCAGGTGATGANATGGCTGGNGATTTGTATTATACTTATGATCAGGAAGGACAATTCTTCTATTTTAGTTATAATAATGGTAACTCTTATCTTACAAAAGGCTGGCAAGGTTTGTATCGTGTGGTATCTTATGCAAACTCAGTAATTAATGATATGCCAGGTGTTGCAACAAATGTTTCGCAGGGAGTTATTGACAAAGCTGTGGCTGAAGCTCGTTTTATGCGTGGCGTAGCTTATTATTACCTTACAGAATATTGGGGAGAAGTACCTATTATAGAAAGTTCTACAGACAAAATTACTTCTGGTGACCTCTTTGTTCCAAAGAATACCCGTAAGAGTTGTTATGAGTTTATGATACGAGACCTGGAATATGCAGCTGCAACACTTCCTGCTACAGATGCTCAGGCTGGTCGTGCTACCAAATGGGCTGCAGAAGCAATGCTGGCAAAAGTACATCTTACTTATGCTGCTGCAGCTATGGGCAACTCATCAGTTTTCGGAGATGCTGCTCCACATTTTTCTAAAGCCAAAGAACTTTGTGCTGATGTAATAGAAAACAGTGGCCGTAAGCTTGATACAAGCTTTGGAAATCTGTTTACTGTGGAAGGTAACAACTGTTCTGAATCACTGTTTGCCATTCAATGTAAAACCGGAGCTTATGAACAAGGTAGCTCACGAAACGTAAACTTCTCTCGTAGTTCTGTTATTGCTGATCAGACTTGGGGAGCCGGCAAGGGCCCTACAATTTATCTTCAAAAGGAATTTGATCAGCAAAAAGATGTTCGTCGTTANTGGACATATATGCANCAGGGNGANTANTATNCAATGNTNAANAAAAANAATGGTGGCTACACATATAAGAACTATGTTGAAGCAGACAATGAAAACCCGAATGAAATGCTTGCACACATTAAGAAATATGTAATTGGTAAATCTTCTGATTGTAATGGTAATGTAGGTCTGAACCAGGATGCTGGAAATAATATTCATATCATTCGTTTGGCAGATGTTTATCTGATGTATGCAGAGGCTACTATTGGTAGCGGTAGTTCAACAACTGATGTTACAGCTCTTAAATATTTTAATGCTGTTCATAGCACTCGTGCTGGTTTAACTCCAGCTACTTCGCTCACTTTTAATGACATCCTGAAAGAACGTCATTTAGAGTTTGCATTTGAAGGAGTTCGCTGGTTAGACATTAAACGACTTTATTATCGTGATCCGGCTGCTGCACTTACGTTACTCAATAGTCAGAAACGTGAACTTGTATATACGCTGAAAAATGGCTACTCATCAGCAGAAGATAAGAACAATAACGATAATTATCAAGAAACAGTACCTACAGCAGGTTTTGTAAAGGTGTATGATTCGCAAATGTATTTGCCAATCCCTGCTGAAGCATTGACTAGTAATCCTCGATTTACAGAACCAGCTGTAGATTATCAATTTAAATAAGAGAACTATGAAAGCATTAATTAAAAATATATTATTTGTAGCTGTCGCTGTTGCAAGCTGTTTTCTTACTGCTTGTAAAGACGAAGATAATGGCAGTGCCAATACTCCGGTGGTGAGATATGTTCGTTCATGTGATTCGGCTAAATCCGACTCACTGATTACGAAGGCAAGTTTGGGTAGTACAATTGCCATCATCGGTGAGAATCTTGGTGATGTAAAAGAAATCTGGTTTAATGACCAGCAGGCAAAAGTAAATCCTGTATATGTAACAAGTAATTCTATTCTGGTTACTATTCCTAGTGGTATTCCAACTGATGTTACCGGTAAAATTCGTTTTGTGACTCAATCAGGGCTAGAATCGACTTACGATTTTGGTGTTGTAGTTCCAAGTCCGGTTCTTAATTCAATGAAATGTGAGTATGTAGCCGATGGAGATACTGCTGTTATTGAAGGTGATTTCTTCCTTAATCCGAAAGTATATTTTAAGGGTAATATGGAAGCTCAGATAGTAAGTTTTACTAAAACAGAATTAAAAGTAATAGTCCCTTCAGATGCAGAAGCTGGTCCTGTAACTGTTGAATCTATGTATGGCTCTACCCGTTCTATATTCAATTTCCGTGATAACTCCGTAGTGTCACCATCCACAAAACTATTCAATGATTTTGAAGAAACATCTTCCAAATCCAAAAATACTTTTGTTGAAGAAGAAACTGAAGAGTTATCACGGAAATTAAATAAAGAGCGTGTTAACTCTTCAGTTTCTTCTTCAACAAAAGTATTTTTGGATTTTGAAGAAACATCTTCCAAATCCAAAAATACTTTTGTTGAAGAAGAAACTGAAGAGTTATCACGGAAATTAAATAAAGAGCGTGTTAACTCTTCAGTTTCTTCTTCAACAAAAGTATTTTTGGATTTTGAAGAAACATCTTCCTGGAATCCTTGGGGACTGAGCGCTTTTGGCTCAGAGGATGGCTTATCTGGTCAGTATCTTAAGTTTGAAGGAACAACTGGTTCATGGGCTTGGCCTGCTAATTCCCTGCAATTATATTATGCAAGTTCAACTCGTACTCCACTTGTCTCTTCGGGTGATATCTCTACATTGGCACTTCGTTTTGAAGCCAATTGTAAAGAGTGGCACGATACTCCATTGTTGTTCTGGTTTACAAATAATGCAGGTACACACAATGTAGATGGCGATGATCCACAGGCACACTGGAAACCATATCTGAAAAGTGGCGTTAAATCTAACTATGTAACTGATGGCTGGGAAACAATCACAATTCCATTATCTGATTTTAAGTATGATAAAGCCGAAACTGGTGGTGTGACTCGTTCTATTACAAGCCTTTCTCAGTTGGTAGATCTTCACGCAATGTTCTTTGGTGCTGCGGATGGTACTTACAACCTGAAACTTTGGATTGATAACATGCGTATTGTTAAATATAAATAAGCAACATAAGATATGAAAAAGAATTTATTAACATATTGCTCATTCATCTTGTTAATGGTGGCTGCAGGCTTCTGCTTTACAAGCTGTAACAAGGATGAAGCTGTTAGTACCCCGATCCTTGAATCTTTTGGACCAAGTCCCGCTCTGCGTGGTGGTGAACTTCGTTTTATTGGTAAAAACTTGTCGGGTGTAGAAGGTGTTGTGCTTCAGGGAACTGATGAAATAAAGGATATTGTAACAGTTAGCGATCAGGAATTCAAAATCACAATTCCTCAGAATGCTCAACCCGGGCTGGTAACCTTAAAGACTTCTTCCGGAGATATTGTTACTAAAACTGCGTTAACATTCTCTGAACCGATTTCTGTTACAAAGCTTTCTAATACGAATACAACAGGAGTTGCCCGTTATGGTGATAGCTTTACCATTGAAGGAGATTACCTGAACCTGATCAAACAAGTGATCTTTGCAGATAATGATACTATTTATCAGAAAGATTTTGTGGAACAAACCCGTACTAAGATTAAAGTGGTAGTTCCTCAGAGAGCACGCACTGGTATGATTACTTTGTCAAATGGTGCAGATATTCCTATCTTGGTTTACACAGCAGAAGTGCCTATTCAGGCTCCATATATTTTGAACGGTGGTCTTTCTCCATTGGTGGTAAAACCGGGTACTGATAAGCTTACAATTAAGGGTAGTAATTTTGATTTAGTGAAAGCTGTTGTTTTTGGTGGAACGAAACTCTCTCCCAAATTTACAGTAAGCACAGATGCCCGTACTCTTGAAGCTGAAATTCCAGCTGATGCACAAGATGGTAAAGTGATTCTTGTAGGTTTTTCTGGTACAACCTTTCAAAGTGATCAGGAGCTTAAGATAAAAATGCCATCAGTAACAAAAGTTGCTCCAAATCCGGTTAAGAATGGCGAGACCCTAACAATTACAGGTACAGATCTTGATCTGGTTAATGGTGCTAAATTTGGAGCCCTGGCTGCAGAAATAACATCCCAATCAAGTACAGAAATAAGAGTGAAAGTTCCATTTACTGCAACTGCAGGAAACGTTGTACTGTCTACTAAGTCTGGAGGAGTTATTGAAACAGGAAGTTTCTCTTATGTAAAACCAGCGGCAACATCCTTTAACCCATCCTCACTTATGGCAGGAAAGGAAGTTGAAATTGTCGGAACAAATCTTGATCTGGTAAGCTCAGTGATATTCCCTAATAACTTAACTGTAGCAGTTGATGAGTCGAAACGGAGTGCAACTTCAATCAAGATTAATGTGCCTGTAACAGCTGTTTCGGGGAAAGTAACTTTGGTTATGATGAATGGAGAAACTCAGAATTCAGAAACATCATTAACTGTTGAACCGGCAGATATTCCAATTGTAACAGTTAAGCCTTCATCCATAAAACCAGGAGAATTATTAGTACTGGAAGGAATGAACCTGAATGTGGAAACGGCTTATTTTGGCGACATCAAAGCTACTGAATACGGAACACGTTCAAATTCCAGATTGGAAGTATATGTTCCAAAGAATGTTCCTGCCGGTAGTGTAGCGCTTAAATTGACAGGTGCCAATGGAAAATCATCTGTCGTAAATATTACAATAGCGGGCGGTGTAACCCCTGTCGAGAATCAGGCACTTGTATTCTTTGATTTTGATGCAAGCGATGCTGCTATTGGCTGGAATGATGTAGGTAGTATTGAAGGAGATGCAAGTATGGCTATTTCTGGTAAGTATTACCACGTGAATGCAACAATGGATGGTGGCTGGAAAGTGTATTTTATGCGCAACTGGGGTAAATTCTCTACAACTGGTATTAATGCTTCCACTTATGCTGTGAAAATGGATATAAATATTGTTAGTGTAGACTCACCAATTGTATTGAAATTCAGAATGCATGGTAGTGATGATGATTTCTGGTACGTATGGAAAGTTGGAGAACTCTATCCTTCTGGTACAAAAGGTTGGGTAACGGTTACTCTTCCTTTAAGTGGATTTAAAAACAATAATGGCGATGGTTCCGCTACCATTACTGATCCTTCAAAACTGGGATCGGAATATGGTATTGCCCACGGTTGGGGAGCTGGTCAGATCAATATGTATATTGATAATGTCCGTTTCGAAAAGATGTAATAAATAGTAGAAAAGGAGGAGATTCCTCAATGTGGTAATCTCCTCTTTCTCTTTCTTTGTAAGTATTATAAATAAGTTTTTTTAAGATGAAGAATATTAAGTTTTACTTTTTCTTTTTGATGTCTGCTCTTTTGGTTTCTTGTAGTGGAGGGAACGGAGATGAACCTATACCTCAAAGTACAGAGCCGGAGCTTACATCATCAGTCCCTGCTAATCAAGCAACAGCTGTTGCTTATGATACAGGAACTATGCAAGTAGTCTTTGACCGTGCTATTACGATTGTTTCTGCTGATAAAATCACTATTAATGGGGCCGCAGTAACTGCAGCTTCAGTTTCTGACAAAACATTGACAGTAACATTGCCTGCATTGAAAGGTAATACTCAATATACTTTGAAAATTGCAATTTCTGCTATAAAAGCTGTTCCTGGTACACTCAATACAAAGGAAATATCTGTATCCTTTACTACAGGTGCAGAGCCGACTTATGAGATATCAAAATCATTGGTAACTTCTAATCCTTCTTCTCAGGCTGTAAAAGTGTATAATTTCTTATTAGAGAATTATAGAAAGAAGATTATCTCAGGTGCGATGGCTAAAGTTAACTGGAATATCTCCGATGCTACCTGGGTAAATTATAAGGCAGGGAAGTATCCGGCTATAAACTGTTTTGATTATGTTCATCTCATGTCGTCACCAGCGAACTGGATTGATTATGGAAATACACAAGTGGTAGAGGACTGGTGGAACAATAATGGATTGGTGGCTTGTATGTGGCATTGGAATGTACCGAAAAGTGAAGGCTCTACTGAATATACTTTTGTTCCTACCGAAACAACGTTCAAAGCTTCAAATGCTACAGTTGAAGGAACGTGGGAGAATAATATTGTTAAAGCGGACCTTGAAAAGATTTCCGGATATTTAGGATTGCTTCAGAAAAAAGGAATCCCAGTTATCTGGCGACCATTACATGAAGGATCCGGCAATACTTATGCTTATTCAGGTGGAACTGCCTGGTTCTGGTGGGGAGCAAGTGGTGCTGATGCTTATAAAAAACTTTGGGTGTATATGTTTAACTATTTCCAGAATAAGGGACTTAATAATTTGATTTGGGTATGGACTACTCAGACAGGCGATAAGGATTTCTATCCTGGTGATAAATATGTAGATGTTGTTGGACGGGATCTTTACGGACAAGATTCTAATAATTTAATGACTGTTTCACAGATTCTTACTCAGTACCAGACTATTGCAAAGGAATATCCTACAAAAATGGTTACTCTTAGTGAATGTGGCAGTGTAGCTACGATAACAAATCAGCTGAGTGCTGGTGCTACCTGGTCTTGGTTTATGCCTTGGTATGATTATGACCGAACTGATACCGGGGATACAAATAAATATGCAAATGCTGCTTTTTGGTCAGATGCTGTAGGAAATGCAAATGTTATCACTCGGGATCAGATGCCTAGTCTGAAATAAATATTACTATACTATCATGAAAAAGATATTATTAGCTGCTATGACGTTAATCTTAACAAGCTCTTTCTCCAATGGAAACAAGAAAGAGGTCTATAAGGATGCTTCGGCTCCGGTGAAAGACAGGGTGGAAGACTTGCTTAAGCGAATGACTCTGGAAGAAAAAGTGGGGCAGATGAACCAGTTTGTTGGTATCGAACATTTTAAGTCTGCTCAAGCTTCATTAACAGCAGAAGAGCTGAGGACTAACACTGCCAATGCATTCTACCCCAACACTACTGTTGAAGACATGATTAAATGGACCGAAACCGGAAGAATAGGTTCGTTCCTGCACGTGCTAACATTAAAAGAGGCTAATTACCTGCAATCGCTAGCTATGAAAAGCAGATTGCAAATTCCTATAATTTTTGGTATTGATGCTATTCACGGTAATGCGAATGCACCCGATAACACTGTATACCCAACAAACATTGGCCTGGCCTCTTCTTTTGATCTGGATATGGCATATAAGATTGCCCGTCAGACAGCAAAGGAGATGCGTGCCATGAATATGCACTGGACCTTTAACCCGAATGTGGAAGTTGCCCGCGACGCTCGTTGGGGCAGGGTAGGCGAAACTTACGGCGAAGATCCTTATCTGGTTTCGTTGATGGGCGTTCAGTCTGTTAAGGGATATCAGGGGAATTTGAACGGAAAAGAAGATGTGCTGGCTTGTATCAAGCATTTTGTTGGAGGTAGTGAGCCTTTGAACGGAACCAATGGTGCTCCGGCAGATTTGTCTGAGCGTACACTGCGTGAAGTATTCTTTCCACCCTTCAAGGCTGGTGTTGAGGCTGGTGCAATGTCATTGATGACTGCTCACAATGAATTGAACGGAATCCCTTGTCACAGTAATGAATGGCTGATTGAGGATGTCTTGCGTGGGGAGTGGAAGTTCCCCGGTTTTGTGGTAAGTGACTGGATGGACATTGAACATATAAATGATTTGCATGCTACGGCTGAGAATATAAAAGAAGCTTTCTTTCAAAGTATAATGGCCGGAATGGATATGCACATGCATGGCGTTAAGTGGAACGAATATGTGGTTGAGTTAGTAAAAGAAGGCCGTATTCCTGAATCACGTATTGACGAATCTGTTCGCCGTATTCTGGATGTGAAGTTCCGTCTTGGACTGTTCGAGAACCCTTATGCCGACGAGAAGCAGAGCATGAAAATCCGTTTGTGCAGTGAACACAGAGCTACAGCCCTTGAAGCTGCCCGCAATGGTATTGTGCTGTTGAAGAATACCGGTGTACTTCCACTTTCACAGGATAAGTATAAAAAAGTAATGGTTACAGGCATCAATGCCAATGATATGAATATTCTGGGCGACTGGAGTGCGGTTCAGAAAGAAGAGAATGTAATAACTATCCTTCAGGGATTGAAAATGACTGCTCCTCAGACAAACTTTGACTTTGTAGATCAGGGATGGGATCCCCGAAACATGGATCAGGCAAAGGTTGATGAGGCTGCCGAAAGAGCAAAAGATGCCGATTTGAATATTGTAGTTGCCGGAGAATACATGATGCGTTTCCGCTGGAAGGACCGTACCGGAGGTGAAGATACCGACCGCTCGGATATTGATTTAGTAGGATTGCAGAATGAACTGATTAAAAAAGTGGCTGCTTCGGGTAAACCTACCATTCTGATTCTTGTAAATGGTCGTCAACTGGGCGTGGAATGGGCAGCCGAACATCTTCCTGCTATCGTTGAAGCCTGGGAACCGGGAATGTATGGCGGTCAGGCTGTTGCCGAAATCCTTTACGGAAAGGTGAATCCTTCGGCTAAACTGCCGGTCACTGTTTCTCGCAGCGTAGGTCAGTTGCAGATGATTTATAACCATAAACCTTCGCAGTATTTCCATCCGTATGTAGTGAAACCAAGTACGCCGCTTTATCCTTTTGGATATGGACTTTCGTACACTACTTATAAGTATGATGATTTGAAACTAGACAAAACAGAAATAAATAAAGACGGTAATGTAAACGTCAGCGTTAAGGTAACCAATACCGGAGATCGCGATGGAGTGGAGATTGCTCAGCTTTACATCCGTGATAAGTTTAGTTGTGTTACCCGTCCGGTAAAGGAACTGAAGGATTTTGCACGTGTTGCCTTGAAAGCGAGAGAGAGTAAAGTGGTAAACTTCACCATTACTCCTGACAAACTTGCCTTCTATGATAAGAAGATGAACTGGCAGGTGGAAGCGGGAGAGTTTATTGTAATGGTAGGATCTTCCTCGGAAGATAATGCATTATTAAAGCAGAGTTTTTTCGTTAAGTAAGGACTGTTTGTGAATGAGTTGCGCAACCTGATTTTGCGAGTTGCGCAACTCGCGAAAGCGACCTGCACAGCTCACTTGAATGACCTGCGCAACTCATTATTGCGACCTGCGCAGCTCGCTAAAAAAGTCCCGTTATGATTTTAAAATAATGATTAGTATGGTTGGAAAAATCAGGAATATTGCTGTCGGAGCTCTCCTTATAGCTGGAATAGCTTCTTGTGGTGCGGCAAATAAAATCCCTTCAAAAGTGGCTAAAAGCTCTCCGAAAAGAACGGTGGAGACACAGAACTTGTTGAAGAATCTTCAGGGAATGCCTTCAAAAGGATTCATGTTTGGTCATCAGGACGACACCGCTTATGGGGTGGGTTGGAATGGAGATCTGAACCGTTCAGACGTGAAAAGTGTGTGTGGAGACTATCCGGCTGTGTGCGGATGGGATCTGGGGCACATTGAACTGGGCGATGAAAAGAATCTGGACAAGATTCCTTTCGACAGAATCCGTAAGGATATCATAGCTCAATACCTTCGCGGCGGACTCAATACCGTTAGCTGGCATCTTAATAACCCGCTTACTGGAGGTGATGCGTGGGATGTTAAGACAGATGGTGTGGTAAAATCTATTCTGCCCGGTGGTGCAAAACACGAATTATTCCTTTCATGGTTAAATAAGCTAACTGTTTTCTTCAAATCACTTAAAACGGCCGATGGAAAGAGTATTCCGGTATTGTTCCGCTCTTGGCATGAACATACAGGCAGCTGGTTCTGGTGGGGAAAGTCTCACTGTACCCCTCAGGAATATAAGGATCTGTGGAAAATGACTCACGATTACCTCACTTCACATGGTGTTAATAACTTGCTTTATGCCTATTCACCCGGCAGCGAAAAAACGGTGGATGAGTATATAGAACGCTATCCGGGAGATAAATATGTCGATCTATTGGGATTTGACTGTTATCCTTCTGTGAAACCCGAAGGAACGGAAGAATACAAAACTTTAATGAATACGGTGTTAACCTATCTCACTAAGTTGGGTAAGGAGCATCATAAAGCGATTGCCGTAACAGAAACCGGCTTGGAAGCTTTGCCGATAGCCAATTGGTGGACAGATGTTCTTTTCCCGGTGATCGATAAATACCCTATTTCTTATGTATTGGTTTGGCGCAATGCCCACGACAAGCAGAACCATTTCTATGCTCCCTATCCGGGACAGGTGTCGGCTCCTAACTTTGTGGAATTCTATAATCAGCCAAAAACGTTCTTCTGCAAAGATGTGAAGAACTTGTATAAGTAAAATCTAATTGACTAACGATTTAATGTAACCCAATTATTATGAATAAGTTTGAAGATAAAGTAGCAAAGATATTAGCAGATCATGAAGCTTTCCTAAGCCTGAAAAATGAAATGGAAGAGTCGACTAATGGTCTGTTTACAAGATATAAAAATCCGGTTTTGACAGCTGCACATACTCCTGTAATTTGGCGATATGATTTGGATGAAAAGACCAATCCATACCTTATAGAACGCATTGGAATGAATGCGGCTTTAAATTCCGGAGCAATAAAATGGAACGGAAAGTATATTCTTGTGGTACGCGTTGAGGGAGCCGACCGCAAATCTTTCTTTGCAGTGGCCGAGAGTCCTAATGGAATAGATAATTTCCGTTTCTGGGATTACCCTGTTATTATGCCCGATACGGAAGATCCTGCCACAAATATATATGATATGCGCCTTACAGCTCACGAAGATGGTTGGATTTATGGCGTGTTCTGTGCCGAACGTCTCGATCCCAAAGCTCCTGCGGGCGATCTTTCTACTGCAACGGCCACTGCCGGAATTGCGCGAACTAAAGATTTGGTAACCTGGGAACGTCTGCCGGATTTGAAATCAAAGAGTCAGCAACGCAATGTGGTGCTTCACCCTGAGTTTGTAGATGGGAAATATGCACTCTATACCCGTCCGCAAGATGGTTTTATTGATGCCGGAAGTGGCGGAGGCATTGGCTGGGCATTGGTAGATGACATGACAAATGCCGTTGTAAAAGAAGAAAAAATTATAGATCATCGTTACTATCATACCATCAAGGAAGTAAAGAATGGGGAAGGTCCTCATCCAATTAAAACGGCTAAAGGCTGGCTCCATCTGGCTCACGGAGTAAGAGGTTGTGCCGCCGGTCTGCGTTATGTGCTTTATCTGTATATGACTTCTCTGGAAAATCCTTCCAGACTGATAGCTTCTCCGGGCGGATACTTCATGGCTCCTGTGGGAGAAGAGCGGATTGGTGATGTGTCTAATGTGCTTTTCAGTAACGGTTGGATTGCTGATGAGGACGGAACTGTGTTTATCTATTACGCATCTTCCGATACCCGTATGCATGTGGCCACCTCAACTGTTGATAAGTTGGTGGATTATTGCATGAATACTCCTGAAGATGGCTTTACCACTTCGGCTTCGGTAGAAACATTGAAGAAACAAATAGAAAAGAATCTTAGTCTGCTAGCCAATAAATAGCAGATTGAATCGTTAAGTTGTTAACAAAATGGTTGACACAAAGTTTTAATTTTGAAAAACATCATGGTAAAACTATCAGAAAAAATAGGATACGGTTTCGGAGATATGGCTTCTTCCATGTTCTGGAAGATTTTCGGAATGTACCTTCTTTACTTCTATACAGATGTTTACGGGCTGGCTCCGGCTGCAGTAGGAACAATGTTCCTCATTACCCGCGTATGGGATTCTTTTCTTGATCCCATTATCGGGGTGATAGCCGACAGAACAGAAACACGCTGGGGTAAGTTCCGTCCGTACCTGCTTTATATTGCTATCCCATTTGGGATAATCGGAGTACTAACCTTTGTAACTCCTCATTTTAGCACCGAATGGAAACTCGCTTATGCATATCTCACATATACGCTGATGATGATGGTTTATTCTGCAATCAATGTGCCTTACGCTTCATTGCTCGGGGTGATGACCCCCAATCCGCAGGAACGAACCACGCTTTCGTCATACCGGATGTTCTTTGCTTATCTGGGAAGCTTCATTGCGCTGTTGATTATTCAACCGTTAGTGGAACTATTCTCAAAACTTGGCTCGGAAGTGAATCCTCAACAGGGCTGGACCTTTGGTGTGGCTGTGATTGCAATAATGTGTGTGGCTCTGTTTATAGGATGTTTTGCTCTTACAAGAGAACGGGTGAAGCCGGTAAAGCAGGAAGAAAAGAGCACTCTGAAAGAAGATTTACTCGATTTGTGGCATAATCGCCCGTGGTGGATTCTTTTGGGAGCGGGCATTGCCGCACTGATCTTTAACTCAATTCGCGATGGGGCAACGATCTATTATTTCAAGTATTATGTTTTGGAGGATAACTCTCTCAAAATAGCTTCTTTAGGTGTAACGGTTACGTGGACCTCTCTTTATCTGGCACTAGGTCAGGCATCTAATATGGTGGGTGTGGCTTTGGCCGCTCCTGTTGCAAATCACATTGGAAAGAAGATGACTTATATGGGAGCCATGGCTATCGCTACAGTATTGAGTATTACGTTCTTCTGGTTTACTCCCGGACAATTGGTACTTATCTTTGTGTTCCAGGCCTTGATTAGTACTTGTGCCGGAATTATCTTCCCGCTATTGTGGTCTATGTATGCTGATATTGCCGATTATTCCGAGTTGAAATGCGGCCGTCGTGCTACGGGATTGATCTTCTCATCTTCCTCCATGTCTCAGAAACTGGGATGGACACTGGGAGGTGCGCTAACCGGTTGGTTGTTGTCTTACTTCGGTTTCAAGGCAAATGTGGCACAATCCGAGAATGCCATTACAGGAATCAAGATGATGTTGAGCTTTCTTCCGGCTGTAGGTACGGTTCTTTCGGTAATCTTTATCTCTTTTTATCCGCTCAGCGAGAAGAAAGTAAAGAACATTACCCTGCAACTTGAAGAACGTCGTAAAGATTTAAAGTAGAAACTATGAACAATATAAATGAATTAAAAGCGGAAGTGCTTGATGTGTTGCAGAATAATATTCTTCCATACTGGGAAAATAAGATGCAGGACAAAGAAAACGGGGGCTTCTATGGACAAATAACTGGTAAGGAAGAGCTGATTTCCGAAGCAGAAAAAGGAGCGATACTTAATGCCCGTATCCTCTGGACTTACTCATCTGCTTACCGCCTCCTGAAGAAAGAAGAATATTTTGAAATGGCCAATCGGGCTAAAAGGTATCTGATTGAACATTTCTATGATAATGTATTTGGTGGTATCTATTGGTCGCTCGATTATAAAGGCAATCCGCTTGATACAAAAAAACAGATTTATGCGCTTGGCTTTGCCATTTACGGATTGAGTGAGTTTAGCAGAGCAACCGGTGATAAAGAGGCGTTGGAATATGCCGTAAAACTGTTTCACTCTATAGAGGAACATAGTTTCGATAAAGAGAAGAATGGTTACCTGGAGGCGCTGACTCGTGAATGGCACGAGATTGCTGATATGCGTTTAAGCGAGAAGGATGCCAACGAAAAGAAGACAATGAACACGCATCTTCATGTTCTGGAACCATATACCAACTTATACAGGGTATGGAAAGGAGAAGAACTGAAGAAGCAAATAAGGAATTTGGTAGAGGTATTCCTTGATAAGATATTAAACAAGGAAACTAATCATCTGCGTCTCTTCTTTGACGAGGACTGGAATGGGAAGGATCATATCATCTCTTACGGTCATGATATTGAAGCTTCCTGGCTAATCCATGAAGCTGCACTGGTGCTTGAAGATGAAGAACTATTGAAGAGGGTAGAAGAGGTGGTTCCTCGAATTGCCAATGCAGCAGCCGGAGGGCTTCTTTCGGATGGTGGAATGATCTATGAACAGAATCTGGAAAGCAGTCATATAGATGCCGACCGTCATTGGTGGGTTCAGGCGGAAACAGTTGTGGGATATATCAATCTCTACCAGCATTTCCATCGGGAAGATGCTCTTGAAAAAGCTCTGACTTGCTGGGATTTTATAAAGAAACATCTTATTGATGAGAAAAACGGTGAATGGTTCTGGAGCTTAAAGGCTGACGGTGCAGTAAATACTGATGATGATAAAGCCGGATTCTGGAAATGCCCTTATCATAATGGGCGTATGTGTATGGAAATTATTGAACGGTATTAGTATATAGAGTTTGTTGAAAAATTCAAGTCGCATCAATATTGTATTGAAACTAGCCTGGATTTTTCAGCAAACCTTTTCCATTGTATTTATATCTGTTATCAGAATTATCAATTCCTTCACCGAAAGTCATCCCGAATGGATAGAAGTGATTGGTTTGTTCAATCGCTCCATTCTGATTAAATACCACACGGTTATTTCCCTGATAATCTTGAATATAGTGATGATAAGCAGACGTTGTTCCGCTCATCGTTATATAACCGCCATCCACAAATATTCTACTGAGAGTTCCGTTTTCATAGATCACATTACCGCAATAGTTCGTCAAGGTTTTCATTAATATAAAATCTGCAGTAGCAGAATAGAGAGTTTAAATAGGAGCATAGATATTTAGCATATTTGTATTTGTTTTATTTTTCGTTGCGTTCCTATTACATCATAGATATATAAAATCAGATTTCTACAATCTAAGACAATGAATCGCAAACATCACTGTTTCTGTATTCTTCTTAAAAGTTTTTTTCCTAAAGCCATATCTTTGTGAACATATTTTCCATTAGTATATAGTTCACTCATTTGCAATATAGAATTGACATACCCTAACTCAACACCTTTTCTAAGATATTTCAAAGCTAAAGCTTCTGTCTTTTTATCAATCTTATCAGTTTTATGATTTTCATAGATGGAAGTTAGACAATGAAAAACATAAAAATACGCAGGTGGATAATTAATTTAAATGAAGCAACAATCAACAAACCGCCTCCCACATTTTTACGAAAGATTTAGATTAAATATATTCACAAAAAGTAATATACTTCAATGAAAATCTTCAGTTTTAGAATATGGATAAGGATAAATATAGATCCATAGAAAGAATCCTGTATTTAAATATTTCTCTCCTTTCGTTCCCTTCATTGTCCCTTTTGATGAGTCTAATATTCTGAGCTCTTGCTTTTTTAAAAAATTAAAAACGTATTTATTTATTGCATCAAAGATATACGGCTTTTTTTTATATATATAACCACTAATAAATGCTATTTTTTTATTATCAATTACTCTTCTAATATCCATCCTATCTATATTTACTCTTACTAGGCAAACATTTTTATCTGATTTTTTTTTAAAAATTAATTCAGTAGAAAGTATACATCTTAGAGGGATATTTGTATCCCCATAAAAAATGAGAGAATCTGTAGTTTCATATGCATAATCAATTTTTCTTATTATCTCTTGGGAAAATATACATGATCCACTACCATAAAGTGCAAATAACATTACTAGAATTAATTTGTATTTTATGTGTACCATATTGTTATCTAATTAATGGATAAAATGACTTTAATAAATTTGTTTTTTTACTTCCTAGTGGAAGTTTGTTATAGATCCCATCTAAATTAAAAAGAGAACCTCTTTTGAAAGAATCTAAAGCTTTTTTGAAATCAACTGAATTTAAACTTTTACTGTCAATTAATCGATTGAAGGCTTCATTAAACAAAACCCCTTGTGATCTTCTCATTCTGCCTACATTACTTGGGGCTAAGAAATATTGACTATCCCGATCTGAAAAATGTTTCGAAGCATAATTATAAGAAACAGCATAACTATAAGCATATGCTTCAAGTTCATTTTCTATGGAACTCTTTATATCTCCTTTTTCAGCTTGGTACCCATGAAATAATTCATGAGCTGTAACACTTAAAGAAGGATTCTCTCCCATCTTAAATACTGCTCCTCCATCCTTTTTAAATTTTATCCCACCATCTGATGATGAAGACAAATTTGTAAAATCATACTTACTTTTACTTTCATAAAGTGTACTCAAAACTTGACTACCTATTATTTCTACAGAATTCATTTTATTTAACACAGATACGGCATTGCTTATAAAAGCATTATCTCCCTTATATTCCATTCCCGGCTTATATCTAATTTTATCTACAAGACTGCCATCTTTATCATAATTATATATCCAAATTTCCTCACCATTAGGATCTATAAATCTAATTGGATTATTAGTGCAATATGTATACGGTGAAACAGAATAATACTTCTCTGCCAAAGGATCAATCACTCCCCATCTACCGATAGCTGCATCATAATGCCGAGCACCATAATCATACAAATCCAAACCATGCATCCGATCTAATTCCTTGCCATTGTACTTATACCGCTGATCAGAATTATTAATTTCTTCACCAAAAGTCATACCAAAGGGATAATGATGATTGGTTTGTTCAATCGTTCCATTCTGATTGAATACCACACGGCTGTTTCCCTGATGATCCTGAATATAGTAATGATAAGTGGGTGTTGTGCCATTCATAGATATTATCTTTTCAGAGTTCTTATATTCTCCATATTGTCATAAGTATAAGAGACCATCTATTAATATTATTAAATTCAAAGATTGACAACAGACTTTATTCTAAGACTATTATTCATAGAGCTTACATTCTTTTATCGTTTCTTATTGAGCTTATAAAACAGAAGTAAGCACAAATAGAATATTGCAGTCCAGAATAAAGTGTTTATAAGTGGAAACAAACAGATGTTTTTTATTCCTAATATGTTTAAATAGCTTGGAAATGCAAAGAAAAAAGTAATTGCTTTCTGAATAAAATTAGTACTTTTGGAGCCTCCGAAAGCATTCCAACTAAATATTAGCAATGACATTAGTATAAATAATACTAGATATATAATTCCAAATATAAGAACTTTCTTTTTCATGATTCATTTTATACCTTGTGAATATAACCAATCTGTAACAGCTTTTATAACTCTATCTACATTAGCACTAGGTCTTGCTAAATTGAAATATCAATTCCTTCACCGAAAGTCATTCCGAAGGGATAGTAGTGATTGGTTTGTTCAATTGTTCCACTTTGATTGAACACTACACGGTTGTTCCCCTGATGATCCTGAATATAGTAATGATAAGTGGGTGTTGTTCCGCTCATGGTTATATAACCATCATCAACCAGTATTTTACTGAGAATTCCGTTTTCATAGATCACATTACCGCAATAATCGGTCTGAGTGCTCACCGCTATCTTATCAGTGGGTACAGGAAGAGTGCTTCCCATGGGTACCAATAAGTTCTCGGTGGTGGTTACTTGCTTTACCCTTCGTTTCACACCGGCTGCATCATAAAGATACGCTGTGGTATGTCCTTCGGTAAATTGCAGTGCACTTGGCAAATTTAATATATTGTATTGAATTTTTGCTATCTTTTTATTAAGATCTTCCGTTAAGTTTCCGTTTGTATCATATTTATACTCTATCTTATTACTAATACTATCTACAAAATTGAATGCACCTGTGTATAATGGGCCTGGATTTACGGCATCCGCAATATTTGATAGTTGATTGCCATTGTAATTTAATGTCAGATCATCAATGGCCTGGAAGGTGGAAGGCTTGCTTAAAAGACCATATCTTTTCAGGCTCTTGATATTCCCCATCTTATCATAAGTATAAGAAGCTGAGTAGTTCTTATATATGGCATCATTATTCTGATAATCGGCTGCTGTAACACGGCTCAGGTCATCATAATGAAAATTATATCCTCGCTGAGTATTATTCTGCAATTGCCAGTTCATTGCACCAATATTGCCATTGGAGCATGGAATGCTGCCATTGGAGGAATCATTGTAATAAAAGCTCTCACTGAAGCGTTTACTTGTCATGCTTTTCATCCAGCCTCGTATGTTATATGCATAATTAGTGGTTTCCACCCCTCCATGCTGTGTCTTTGACTGAAGGCGCCCTATTTCATCATAGGTATTCTCAACCAAAGTAACCGGAGCTGCGCCATTAAGTGAATGGGTTGTTTTTATTAACCTTTCTGCATTATCGTACTCATTGATGTATACTTCCGTGAGGGTTGCCTTACCCAATGCTGTGTGAATATGCTGATGTTTCTTTATTTTTCCGGTAAATGTATACAGGAAATAATCTTTCTCAAATCCACCTGCTAGATGGTTGGTTGCTTTGGTCTGTATCACGCGTCCTTTGTAATCGTAATACATGGCGCTATACAGATATCCCGAACCATCAAGTAATGCCGTAATTTTTCCAGTTAATAATCCTTTATATCCTCCAGTATATTGTTCGTCATAGCCGGTAACTGTTTCAGGCTTAAAATCTGAATTAGTGATTGATGGAACACCGTTGAATCCCATAAATTCATAACTGTCGTAATAGTTCACATCCAATATAGTTGGTGAGGACAGGGTTATGCCACTGACATTGTATCCTTTATAATTATTGGTTGTTTTAGCCCAGTCTGCTTTTACAATGATTTCCTTCAGAGGATCAGCAGTATTAATTAACGAGTCATTACTGATTACTCCTGTCAGTACAGTACGTCCGAATGCATCAGGTATATTAAAGCTCCATTTCTTTGGAACCTGTTTACGCTGCTCACCGTCCTGGCTGAAAGTCAGGTGATCTGCTGCATCATAAATCATATAGATAGGATCTGCATCTAATTATAGCGGTTAACGTATGCAGATTTCTGCAAGATACTTCCTGTTTTAGATTGGTATTATCAGATAAGCTATAGGCTACATAGGGAGGAAGAACAAGCTACCCCAGCTATTTAGACACTTATAAAGGAAAGAAATAAGATACATCTTTTTAGTGTCTAAATAATCAAAATCATTATATTATTTTAAAATAATTAAAGTTTCAATTGGCTCATCCAATCGATATGTTTTCCCATAAATCTTAAGCATATCTCCTCTAAATGAAATTGTCATTTTAATGTTATCCTTGTAATATACATCCAATTTATATCTAGATATAAATACAGCAGGTTCCCATTTTGCTTTATTTATTTTCTTAACAATCTTAGAGATTGAATCTATATTTACAATCTTTACATCTTTATGTTCCTCAAATCTATCTGTAAGTACTAGTTTTATAATATTTTTATTATCAATTATTTTATTTGATTGACAAGAAAACAAACATATAGTCATAAACATAATTACATATTTCTTCATCATAAAAGTAAATTAATGTTCTTTCAAAAATACAACTATTTTTCTTAAAATATTCCCAAATATAGCATCTTTTAAACGGGTATTAGTTTTACTCCCAGGATTTTTATAACCGAAGCGTTAGGAAGAGTGATCGTAATATTTTTAACCCATCCAATAAAAGGATTCCCGTTTTGTCTGCAACAATATTACTATTATTCTCTTTCTGTTGCTCAGGTAGAATGGAACATGAGAATTTTTTAGACTAGGCTGAAGAATCTCTCTTAATATCTTGTCTGCATTTTAGATATGACAAAATGTTTTTTCAGACAGTTGCAGTAATAGCTTGCAGTTGTCCTTCTTAGTGGCTTTTATGATCTTCTATTATCTTCTATTATCTTCTATTATTGGTTACTTAAGTGCTATAATTATATATATAAATCATCCCCCAAATAATAAATGATATTGATGTTATTATGTAAATCAAAAGCTGAAACATTGTGATTGTATTTTTACGAATTTTAATAGAAAATAAATATTCTGGCAGCAAATTAAAAAGCCATAAAACCAAAATACTAATTAATGTTATTACAAAATCGCCGAGTAATTTTTCTCCAAAATATCTTATAGGATAATTAAACACTTTTTCTTTCAACATATAGGGCGTGGCAAGGGTAAAACATGAAGAAATAAATAGTATTATCAGAATAGGAATGCTCAAAATAATATTAACTATATATATTACAATTATTTTATTTTTTGTTTTCATTAATATTTACTTGTTTAGTAGTTTGTAAAATAAAATAAAATTTCATTCGACCTTTTCTTTCTGTAACATTTACAAAATTTGATTCCTTAGTTGTTCCCTTTAATAATGTACGAACTAAATCAAATTATAATTTTTCAAAGATCAACCGACTAATTATTCCGATATCCAAGACTCTGGGTTATTCTATAAACTCCTTTCTATGATATTTATAAGGTTGTGTTTCTACATTCTCATATTCACTTCAAGGTAACCCCAAAGTATGAATCCAACAAATTTAATAAATTATATTTAATAGTCGCTATTCTTTTTGTTTTTATCTTGTACCAAGAAAAGGTTAGTACCCATAGAAAATTGATGAATTATTTAATTTTATTGTCCAATAAATAAAAAACATTTTCCAATAAATTTTGTTTATTGGCGAATAAATCTGAATGATACACCAATTTTTGACCTTTCCTGGTATGGGTTCACGTTTCCTATGGTTATTATTAGAGAACTGATTGGCAATATTTTTCTTATTCCTAAGCCGGATTGGCATTATATGCCAAATGATTTCTCTTAAAATCTCAAGTGATGTTGGAGAATAAGTCTTGATGTTTTTTTTAAAATGTCAGGATGCTTAATAATCATTGGTTGCCGGGTTAAAATCGTTGGGATATAAATAATTTCCGATCTCTTTGACCGATACGAACTGATATATCTGCACGATTTAATTAAATAAAGAACGGGTTGGAAAGTAATTCTACTTTCCAACCCGCTCTTTATTGGGGAAGGTTTAAAACCTTAATCGTTGAATTTACAAGCCGTAGCTGAAAGCATTGATAGTCTCATAAACAATGCTTGCAAGACCTAATCCTACAATACCGATTAAACAGATTGCAAGGCTTACCTTTGTGTAATTATCGCTCTTGAATGTAGCAATAGGATTTTCGTTCTTGTTGATATACATTGCTTTTACTACTAATAGATAGTAATACAAGGAAATAACAGTATTTACCAAAGCAATGAATACTAATAGATAGAAACCGCTCTTGAATGCAGCCATAAAGATAAAGAACTTACTGAAGAATCCTGCAAAAGGAGGAATACCTGCCAGTGAGAACAGTGCTAAGGTCATGATGAATGAAAGCTTAGGATTGGTTAAATACAAACCATTGTAATCATCCATTTCTACCTTACCGCTGCGTTGCTCAATAATTGAAATGATACCGAAAGCGGCTAAGTTGGCTACGATGTAAACAAGTACATAATAAACCAAAGAAGTCATACTCATTGCTGTTCCTCCAATTACACCCAGCATGATATATCCTGCTTGTGAGATAGAAGAGAATGCAAGGAATCTTTTCAGGTTCTGTTGGCGGATAGCAAACAGGTTGGCCATTGTGATTGTAATGATGATAACTCCGTAAAGTACTGCCTGCCATTCTGCAATCATTGGGCCGAATACTTTAGTAAGAATCGTTAGTAACACAAATGCGGCAGATCCTTTAGAGATAACTGACAGATAAGAAGTAACAGCTGTTGGTGCACCCTGGTACACGTCGGCTGTCCACAAGTGGAAAGGAACCAATGAAATTTTGAATCCCATACCTGTGAAGAAGAATACAAATCCCATGATTTGCATCAGGTTTCCATTCAGAGCTGCAGGTATATCGTTAAAGTAAAGTGTTCCGCATGAACCGTATATCATGGATAAACCAAATAATAGTAATCCTGATGAGAACATTGCAGTTAGAATGTATTTAGCACCAGCTTCTGCTGAGTTATGTCTGTATTTGTCTAAAGCTACCAAAGCGGCCATAGGGATAGAAGCGGTTTCCAGTCCGATGAAGAACATCAGGAAGTTTCCTGCTCCGATCATGAAATACATACCCAGCAGTGTGGATAGTGTAAGCACATAGAATTCACCTTGTTTAATATTGGTGTCTTCACGTTGCAACCAAGTGTGTGATTGCATAAATACAATCACTGTTCCAAAAGAGAGAATACTCTTTACGATGGTCATTATTGGGGTATAGTAATACATACCGCCAAATATTTCCGCCGGTGCAGAGGGAATCAGATTAACCAGCGTATGAACGCCTAGTAGCAAACAAGCTGTCAATGAAAAGTATTTGCGTCCTTTTTCTCCTGCTAGTAAATCAAATAATAGCAAAAGAACAATTACTGCAATGAGCGACAGCTCTTCTTTCATATATAGAAATTGACTATAATCCATTTTCTTCAGATTTTAATTCGTTATAAATTGGTCAGAGCGTTTACTACCGGCATCACACTATCACTAATCATATTGCTAATCCAGAAAGGAGCAATACCAATTCCGGCAACGGCAATAATCAGACAGATTACCGAGAATCTCTCATCCCAGGTCGCATCTGTAAGTTTCAGATGCTCTTTGTTCTCAACATTTCCATAAAGAACCTTTCCAACCAGACGAAGAATATAAACCGCTGTGATTACGATTGAAGTTGTAGCAATAATAGTTATACACTGCTGTGATTACAATTGAAGTGGTAGCAATAATTGTAATTACACGGTGGAACATATCTGTGTGTTGGAATGAACCAACGAAGATTGTCATTTCAGCAACGAAACCGCTTAATCCTGGCAAACCAAGGTTGGCAAGACCGGCGATAACATAACAAACAGAAAGGAAAGGCATGATTTTCATCAAACCGCTCAGTTCACGGATATCGCGTGTATGTGTACGTCCGTAAATCATACCGATCAGGGCGAAGAAGAGGGCTGTCATTAAACCGTGAGATAACATCTGAATAATGGCACCGGTACATGCTGTACGGTTCATCATCAGGATGGCAAAAAGTACCAAACCGCAGTGGCTTACTGAAGAGTAAGCATTGATGTATTTCAAGTCTTTTTGAACAATTGCACTGAATGCACCGTAAACCACGCTGATTGAAGTCAGGACAATGAAGATCCAGCCAAGTTGGTCGGCAGCTTGAGGCATTAAGTACATGGCAACACGGAAACATCCGTAACCTCCCAGTTTCATCAATACTCCGGCATGAAGCATAGATACTGCTGTAGGGGCCGAAGCGTGACCGTCGGGAGACCATGTATGGAATGGGAACAAAGCACCAAGTACTCCAAATCCTAAGAATGTAAGCGGGAAGAAGATTAATTGTGAGTCTAAAGGAATATTGTGCAACTTAGCAATTTCCAGAATATTCATGGTTGTTGCGCCAGAGCAGAAGTAGATTCCTAAGATACCAACCAATAGCATGGCCGAAGCACCCATCAACATCAATGTCAGTTTCATAGCTGCATATTCTTTCTTACCACTTCCCCATACTCCGATAAGCAAGTACATTGGGATAAGGGCAATTTCGTAGAACATGAACATGGTAAAGAGGTCTATTGTGATAAAGAATCCGAAAACTCCTAATGACAATAAACAGAACCATAGGAAGTATTCCTTAGTTTGTACAGCCATTTGCCAGGAAGCAAATGTTCCTGTAAACACGATTACAGCAGATAATAACAGCATTGCTACTGAAATACCATCTACTCCCAGAGAAAATTGTATGTTTAGTGGTGCATACCACATGATGTCTGATCTGAAAAGCATTTCTGCAGTATTGCCGGCTCCCCGTTCAGTAAGATACATGTAGGTTAGTACACCTGCCAGTACTAGCAGCAGTGTAGAACCTGCAACCATCACACCTCTGATTTGCTTAATGTTGCGGCTGAGCCAAAGCCCAACGATCATTAAGAGAGGTACGAGTACGAATAATGTTAAAAAGTTCATATCTATTCTGTTTTTTATTTAGATAAATAGAAGTAATCCTACAATAATAACTAACGCACCGATCAGGAATACATAAGCGTATTGCTGAACACGTCCGGATTGGAAACCACGGATAGAGAAAGACCCTTCCTGTGTACTCCATGCAAGGAAGTTCATGAATCCGTCTACCACATGGCGGTCAAACCAGGCGATAGGGGTTGAGATACAACGGAAAATAATCTTATGGGTAATAAACATCCATACTTCGTCGATATAGAAACGGTGTGTTGCGGCGGTGTGTAGTTTGCGGAACTTTTTGCCCAGCATGTCTGGAATAGGTTGTTCTTCTTTGCGGTAGAATATAGTAGCGATAATAATTGAGATCACTGCTACACATACGCTGATTGAAGCTACAAGTGTATCCAGATGAATGTGGTAAGCTTCGCCGTTACTGCTTACAAGTGTTCCGAATGGAATGAATCCGGCAACTAAAGTTATAGCTGCAAGGAACATCAATGGGAATGACATTGTAAGTGGTGATTCATGAGGTGTGTGCTCGTGTTTGTGTTCTTTACCCCAGAAAATGTTATAATATAAACGGAACATATAGAATGCAGTAAGACCTGCAATAAATGTCATTACCCATCCAATTACCGGACTGAAGTTGAATGCTGCTGCCAGAATTTCGTCCTTACTGAAGAATCCTGAGAAAGGAGGAATACCTGCGATAGCAAGACATGCAATAAGGAAAGTGATGTGTGTGATAGGCATGTATTTGCGAAGACCACCCATCTGGTCCATTTCGTTGCTGTGAACAGCGTGGATAATAGAACCAGCTCCAAGGAACAATAATGCCTTGAACATAGCGTGTGTGAACAAGTGGAACATGGAAGCCATGTAACCTAAGCCTTCGTGTGGATCCATTCCGGTACAAACACCTAATGCCACAATCATGAAACCAATCTGTGAGATGGTTGAGAAAGCGAGCACACGTTTAATATCAGTCTGTACACAGGCGATAGTTGCCGAGAACAATGCTGTGAATGCACCAATATAAGCAATTCCTGTAAGAACCTCAGGTGCAAAATGGATATATAACGGGAACATTCTGGCAACCAGGTATACACCGGCAACAACCATTGTTGCAGCATGGATCAATGCAGAAACAGGAGTTGGACCTTCCATTGCATCCGGCAACCAAATGTGGAAAGGGAACATGGCACTTTTACCGGCACCACCGATAAACATCAGTCCCAATCCCCAGGCTATTACACTTCCGCCAAGGAATGTTTGTCCGGCTGCAGTTTGTAGCACTGAAGTGCAATTACCGCTCATCAGTTCAGAAAAGCTGAATGTGTTGCTGAAGAACGAAAGAACAAGAATACCTGCCAGGAAGCCTAAGTCTGCAAAACGAGTAACGATAAATGCTTTCTTTGATGCTGCGATAGCAGTTGGTTTTGTATAATAGAATCCGATCAACAGATAAGAAGAAACACCCACAAGTTCCCAGAAAATATACATCTGGAAAATATTGGTTGCTAAAACCAATCCCATCATTGAGAAAGTAAAGAGTGAAAGGAACGCATAGTAGCGTTGGAATCCTTTTTCTCCATGCATGTATCCCATACTGTAGATGTGTACCATCAGTGATACAGTGGAAACAACGACAAGCATCATTACTGAAATTGGATCCAGTAAGATACCTATATCAATATGAAGGTGCTCGGTAAAGCGAAGCCACTCAATATTAAAAGGAAGAATTGTTTTAAAAATTCCATCTACACGCGGAGCAGTAAAGTACTCAAATGCGGTGAGATAGGATATCACGGCAACAATACCCAAAGATATTGTTCCACATATTCCTGCNACNNTNGGTTTAAGCTTGTGTCCCGNCAATCCTAAGAAAAGGAACATTAGCACCGGAAGCAGTAAAATAAATATTGTATATTCCATAATGTCTCTTTGATTAATGTTTCATTTCTTCNATGTCCTTNACTTGAATACCTCGTACGTTACGATAGATATTGATGATAATCGCGATGCCGACAGCTGTTTCGGCTGCTGCAATAGCAATGGCAAAGAGTGTGAAGAAGTGACCTTCCAACTGAGCAGGAAACAAGTAACGGTTAAATACTGCAAAGTTGATGTCTGATGCGTTCAATATAAGTTCCAGTGAGATAAGCATAGCCAGTGTGTTCTTGCGGGTCAGGAACCCGAAGATTCCGGCGAACATCATAATGGTGCTTATTATTAAATAATATTCTACTTGTATTTCCATTCTCTTTTATCTTTTACGTGCGATTACTAAACCTCCGATAATACAAGCAAGCAGCAATATACTGATTGCCTCAAACGGCAACAGATATTGATACTTATCACTGCCCATCAGTGCATGACCAATCGTCTTCATCCCCAATTCTCCTGTTTCAACTGAAGCAGCTGGAACAAAGCTATGAGTGAGAACAATAAATAATACAATGGCAGCACCCGCAATGACAGACACCAGACTGGCAAAGAGCTTACTTTTATTTAACTTCTTGTTCATACTCTGATCAGAGTTGGTAAGAAGTATCGAGAAAACGTACAGAACGACAATACCGCCTGCATAAACCATTAACTGCACACCTCCCAGGAACGAATAGCCCAAAAGGAAGTAGATAGCTGCTGTGCCGAAGAGTACGAACAGCAGATAAGTGGCTGANCGNAGAATCTTACTNGTGGTNACTGTCANCACCGANAANANGGTGATGAANATTGCCACAACGAANAATNCTACTTGTTGAAGTGTTATATCCATATTCATTTACTTTTTTACTACTGTTGAACCTTCATTATTAAGTTGCTTAACGAGCTTTTCGCGGGTAAAGACAGCGTATTCGAAAGAATTATCAAATTTAATGGCATCGTGAGGACATGCATTAACACAAAGTTGACAGAACATGCAACTCCCAAGGTCATATTGATATTTCACTAATACTTTCTTCTTTTTACCTTCCTCGTCGGTAACCATTTCCGAAATTACACTGATGGTATCATTCGGACAGGCCATCTGACAAAGTCCGCAGGCCACGCATTTGTGCTGGTTGTTCTCATCGTGAGGCATCACCAGTGTACCACGGAAGCGGTCTGATATTTTCAAAGTAGCCCGGTTTTCAGGGTATTGCTCTGTGGTCTTCTTGCGGAAGAACACTGTGATAGTGGTTTTCATACCTATCAGCAAGGTCTTTATTCCACCAAACAGTGAGCACATATATTGATTAAAACTATTCATATCTTTCTATTAATTAAAAATGTAATCCAAATACAACGATGAGTACCATTAACAACAGGTTGAACATACTGATTGGTACCAGATATTTCCATTCCAGTTTCAATATCTGGTCGATACGTAAACGAGGGAATGTCCACTTAATCCACATAAGCAGGAAGACTACAAAGAAGGCTTTTCCAAAGAACCATACAAATCCTGGAATGAAATCCATAATTGAATTGAATCCGTCAAGACCGGCAACGTGGAATGGCATCCATCCTCCTAAGAAGACAGTTGCTGCTACACCCGATACGATAAACAAGTTCAGGTATTCTGCAAGGTAGAAAAATCCGAAGTGCATACCTGAATATTCTGTGTGGTATCCGGCGGTAAGTTCAGATTCAGCTTCAGGTAAGTCAAACGGACCACGGTTGGTCTCTGCATTACCGGCAATCAGATAAATGATAAATGCAATCAGAGCAGGAACATGTCCTTTAAAGATATTCCATCCATCAGCCTGATTGGCCACAATTTCAGAGAACTGCATGGTTCCTGTCAGAACTACCATTGTAAGAATGGAAAGACCAACAGAAAGTTCATAACTGATAATCTGTGCACCACTACGCATTGCACCAATCAATGTGAACTTNTTGTTACTACTCCATCCNGCNAGCAGNATNCCNACNACTCCGATAGAAGANGCNGCCATAAGGAAGAATACNCCNATATTAAANTCNANNANTTCCATTCCTTTATTTATAGGCAGGCAGGAGAATGAGAGAATAGAGGCGAGAATCACCATGTAAGGAGCCAGGTTGTAAAGTAATCTGTCTGAGCTCTTCAAAGTGATAATCTCTTTGATCAACATTTTAAATACGTCGGCAAATACCTGCATTAATCCGTATTTACCAACGCGGTTAGGACCAAGACGACATTGGAAGAATGCACATACCTTGCGCTCCATATAAATAAGGATAATCGCAAGAACTGCATACATTAGCATAATGCACACGCCAATGACAACACATTCCAGGAAAATGGCTAAGCCTTCAGGCATGAATCCTGTCAGCAGGCCATGTATCCAGCTTGAAACTATACTAAAATCAAACATATCTTTTTTATTTTATTTATCTATCAATATCAGGTACTACATAATCAAGCGTTGCACCAATTGCAATAAGGTCGGCAATTTTGGCACCGCGTGTGATGGTATCTATTACCGAAACCAGCGGAAGTCCGGTTGAGCGGTACTTCATACGGTATGGGAATTTATCTCCNTGGCTTTCAATAAATACACCAAATTCTCCACGGCTTGCCTCAACAGATGCAAAGTAGTTACCCTCAGGTACACGGATAATAGGTTTCATTTTCACTTGATAGTCTCCCTCTGGGATGTTGTCAATCAGTTGTTCGATAATCTTCATTGATTCAAGAATNTCNTCCATACGAACCATGTAACGTGCAAAGCAGTCACCTTCAGTGTAAACAATTTCTTTGAAGTCTACTTTTCCGTACATTGCGTAAGGTTTGCGTTTACGTGTATCGCATGCCCATCCTGAAGCACGNCCTGTACCTCCGGTAGCACCGAATGAAATAGCATCTTCACGAGTAAGAACGCCAACACCCTTAAAACGTTGCTGAGTAATTACGTTACCTGTAAATACGTCGTGGTATTCTTTAAGGAGAGGACGAAGATAGGCAATGAATTCTTTTACGTTCTTTACGAAGTCTGGTGCTATGTCTGTCTGTACACCACCAATGGTGTTATAGTTCTGAATCAAACGTCCACCTGTTGTTGCTTCGAATATATCAAGAATCTTTTCACGGTCACGGAAACCGTAGAAGAAGGCTGTCAAAGCACCCAAGTCCATGCAAGCACATGAATAGAATAATAAGTGGGAGTCAATACGCTGAAGTTCGTCCATGATGGTACGAATGTACTGAACGCGTTCAGAAACCTCTACGCCCATTGCTTTTTCAACACACATACAAACTGCATGGCGGTTCTGGTGAGCACCAAGGTAATCAAGACGGTCGGTCAGTGCCAGTGTCTGAGGATAAGTCAGACTTTCNTTCATNTTTTCAATACCTCTGTGGATGTATCCGCAATAAGGCTCAATTTTTTTAATAGTTTCTCCTTCAAGAGAAGTACGGAAACGAAGTACACCGTGTGTTGCAGGGTGCTGAGGGCCGATGTTAACAACATATTCCTTGTCTTCGAAAAGAACATTTGTTTTGTTAATCAGATTTCCTTCATCGTCCAGCGAAAGTTCTTCAGTTGTATCTTCTGTAACTTCATTGGTCATGCGCAATGGATTCAATGAATCATCGTAATCCTTACGCAATGGATAGCCTACCCAGTCTTCGCGCAGGTATAAACGGCGCATNTCAGAGTNGTTNANAAAACGAATGCCGAAGAAATCGAACACTTCGCGTTCGTTAAAATCGGCAGCTTCCCATAGATCTGTTACTGATGGCAATTCAGGATTCTCACGATTGTCAGTCATTGTTTTTAGTACAATGTTGTGACCGTATTTGGTAGATTCCAGATGGTATACAACCCCCAGTGTTTCGCCCCAGTCCATACCGGTAAGACTTAAAAGGAAGTCAAATTGCGCATCCTCGTCATTCTTTAGTCTTTCAGCTAAGGCATGGAAGGATTCGGCAGGAATGGTAGCNGTNAAGTCACCCTGTTCNGCAAACTGTGCTTCGGGGACGATTTCTAATATTCTGTCTTTTATATTCATAGCTTATTTTTCTTCTTTCTCTTTGCGGTTTACNCCACCGAAGAATTTTTCGAGTTTTACTTTGCGTTGTAATTGCATCATACCGTAGTAGAAGGATTCAGGACGTGGAGGACATCCAGGGATATATACATCAACCGGCATAATCTGGTCTACCCCGTTCACTACGTGATAAGACTTTTTAAACGGACCACCGCTCACTGCGCATCCGCCTACAGCAATCACATATTTAGGATCTGGCATCTGGTCGTACAGACGTTTCAGTACCGGAGCCATTCTGTCAGTAATTGTTCCGCAAACCATGATCATATCTGCCTGACGAGGACTGGCACGTGCTACTTCAAACCCGAAACGGGCCATGTCATAACGCGCGGCACCAAGTGCCATGAATTCGATACCGCAACAGCTTGTAGCGAATGTAAGCGGCCAAAGGGAATTGCTTCGTCCCCAGTTGATAAGATCGTCCAATGAACCAAGAAGCACGTTTGTACCTTCGGCATTGATCTCAGCAACCATTTTTTCCAAATACTCATTATCTTTGAAGTCTTCATATTGCATAGACTTTATTTTCGGCTTCTTTATTTCCATTCAAGAGCTCCTTTCTTCCAGGCATAAGCCAGACCTAAAATTAACACACCGAAGAAAAACAGAATACTGATAAGCCCGTTTACGCCTAGCTCACCCACAATGGTAGCCCAAGGGAAAAGGAAGACGGTTTCAACGTCGAACATTAAAAACAGGATAGCAAATAGGTAATAACCTACTCTGAACTGCATCCAAGACTTACCTCGCGTAGGAATACCGCATTCGTACGCTTCTCCCTTTTGTGGGTTAAACGACCGCGGCGAGATCGCTTTGGCGATAAACAATGCCGCAGCAACCAAGGCTATTGCCGTGATTACAGCGACGACTAACATNATAAAATTCATAGTTCAATGTACATTAAAAATGTATAATATAAATAGAAATATTTAACAAAAATAAATTATGAGCTGATATTCAGCTTTTAAGAGCGCAAAGATACAATTTATTATTAATCATTTGCAAACCGTACCTAACAAAAAGTGGATTTTTTATTCTCCTTTTATTGGAATGACAGAAAATAAAAAAGGTTGTAGCAAGCAGAAATACTTTTATTTTGGATAGAATTGCAATGTAAACAGTGCATAATTGTGAAGAGTTTAATATTACAGTTTTTTTTGAGTGAACAGAAAAAATATATCAAAACCGATTCCAGGAAAGGTCAGCTCCCGCCATCTTTTAAAAAAATATGGCGGGAGTTGATGTGAAATATAACCGGAGTTTAAATAAAACGTAACCGGTTTTTTTATTATGAAATTCTAGGGGTGACCTTTTCTGGAATGGGTTTACAGTTTTTGTGGTTATACCTTGACCTCTTAAAATGAACTATCTTTTCTTCCAGAACTGCGGTGTGAAAAGAACCAAAACAGAGAACAGTTCCAGGCGCCCTATCAGCATCAGAAAAGATAAAAGCCATTTTCCTCCGTCGGGAAGACAGTTCCACGAGTGAGCCGGACCGCAGAGCCCCAATCCTTTACCCACACCACTCATACTTGATATTACAGTACCAAAAGCTTCCATGTTGCCCACTCCCATAGCCATCATGGCCAGCCAGCCGATAGTAAAGATAACAACATATATCAGTACGAAAAGCAGTATAGAAGATTGTACAGAAGAGGGGATGGTTATCTTGTTAACCTTTAAGGGGAGCACGGCATTGGGATGAACCATACGTTTGAATTCATTTCTTGTCATCTTGCTTAAAATAAGTAGCCGGATGCTTTTTATGGCTCCTGAGGCAGAACCGCTACAAGCTCCCAGGAACATAATAATGCCTAGCATCACCCATAGAAATGGTCCCCAGGTCATATAATCAGCAGAGGTGAATCCCGTGGTGGTATGCAGGGATGATACCTGCAGCAGAGCCTTGCGGAAAGATTCTTCTGCTCCCATTGGGGTGGTGTAGTACAATGCCACGGAGAATATGGCTGTGAAAGCAATCAGTGACCGTAAGAACCACTTTAACTCTCCGTCAAACAGCACCTTCTTTATTTTTCCCTTAGCCAGATAGAAAAAGAGGGTAAAATTGATACCTGCCAGTATAATGAAAATAGATGTAACATATTCAATATAAGGAGAATGATAATAAGCAATGCTTGTCTGCTTGGTTGAGAATCCTCCGGTGGAAACCGTTGAGAATGAGTGGCAGACAGAATCGAAGATATCCATGCCTCCAAACAATAGGAAAATGACCTGTGCTGCTGTCAGTATCAGATAGATATACCATATCCATTTGATAGTTACATTGATACGGGGATGCGGTTTTGAGTGCTGTCCTACTGCTTCGGTTGCAAAGAGCTGCATGCTTCCTATTCCGAATACGGGGAGTATGGCGATGGTGAAAATAATAATTCCCATACCGCCAGCCCACTGAGTCAGACTTCGCCAGAAAAGCAGTCCGTGAGGCAGTGATTCGATGTTGTTAAGTACTGTGGCTCCTGTGGTGGTAAAACCGGACATTGTTTCAAAGAAGGCATCCACTACCCGGGGGATATATCCGTTTATTAAGAAGGGAAACATGCCTATTGCCGAAAAGAGCAGCCAGGCAGTGGCTGCAATCAGATATCCGTCTCTGCGGCTTATTTGTCTGGATGCACTTTTTCCAATCAGTACCAGGATTCCGCCCAAAAGAGCGGAACCGGCAGCTACCATTAGAAAATCATTGAGAACATCTTCCTGATAAATAAGGGAGATCCCTGCACAGCATAGTAGCAATATCGCTTCAATGAGCACCAGAATGCCCATTATCTTACAAATCATTTTTAGATTTATCATATCTTTTCCTATCTAATCGTTCTTTATCTGCTAATTAAAGAACTTCTCAATTTTTTTGATCATCATGCTCCGGCAGAATACCACTACATGATCTTTGGGCTGTATCTGAGTGTCTCCGCTAACCACGATAGCTTCTTTATCACGGATTAATCCTCCGATAGTGGCTCCTTTGGGTAGTCCCAGATCTTTCACCTTACGTTTGGTGATGGCAGAACCTTCTTTAACCTTAAATTCTGCCACATCAGCGCTGGCAAAGGTCAGGCATTTTACATTGGTTACATCAGCGTTCAGCATCATCTGATAAATGTGGCTGGCAGCAATCTGTTTTTTGTTGATCACCGTTCCAATATCCAGACTTTCGGCCATACCTATATAATCTATATTCTCCACTTCGGCAACGGTCTTTCTTACTCCCATTCGTTTGGCAGCAAGGCAGGCAAGAATGTTAGTCTCGGAATTTCCGGTCAGCGCCACAAACGCTTCTGTATCTTTTAATCCTTCTTCCACCAGCATATCTACGTCACGGCCATCTCCGTTGATCACCATTGTCTTGTCATCCAGCAACTCAGTTAGTCGGTTGCAACGGGCCGGGTCGCTTTCTATGATTTTCAGATTCATGTAATCAGGCGCAAATTGCGCGGTTCTTACTGCTATGCGGCTTCCTCCCATAATCATGACATTGCGAACATCCGCATATTCCTCTTTTCCCACAATCTTGCGGATGTAGGGAATATGTTTAGGCATGGTAATAAAGTAAACAATATCGTATAGTCTGATCATGTCGTCACCGCGGGGAATAATAGTTTCGTTTCCTCTTTTAATGGCTACAATATGAAAAGGAACATCCCGTTTCCCCATCTGACTCAATGGGATATCCAGAATGGTTGAGTTTTGTCTCATCTTTACACCGATCAGTACCAGTGCTCCTCCGCAGAACTCCCACCATTGACGGATCCAGCTCATCTTGATGGAGGAAACTATCTCTTTGGCAGCCAGCATCTCCGGGTAGATAAGGGAATCCACTCCCAGTTTCTTGAAAAATTCCTGGTGATGAGGAAGCAGGTATTCGTAATTGTCAATACGGGCCACCGTTTTCTTGGCTCCAAGGTTGGAAGCCAGCATGCAGGCGGTCATATTCCGGCTTTCATCCGGAGTAACGGCAATAAACAGATCGGCTTTGGGTACGCCCGAATCCTTTAGTCCTGCAATAGAGGTAGGAGAGGCACATACCGTCATCAGGTCAAAGTTGCCATCCATTGCAATCAGTTTCTCTTCATTATCGTCCATCAGAACAATGTCCTGTTTTTCCCGGGAAAGAAGTTTAGCTAAATGTGTGCCAACAGCCCCGGCACCTGCTATAATAATTTTCATAATTGAGATTTTAAAACTTTATAAATACTCATTTCATCCATTCCGCATAACTTGAAAAGTTCCTTTATATTACCATGTTCCACAAAGATATTGGGAATACCAATTCTTTTTACCTGTGGCGTGTAGTTATGATCAGACATAAATTCCAAAATACTGCTTCCCATGCCTCCTTCTGTTACTCCATCTTCTATGGTGATTATTTTGCTGAAATGTTGTCCTACCTCGTGAAGCAGGTTCTCATCCAGCGGTTTCAGGAAACGTAAATCGTAATGAGCAATGGTTATCCCTTCAGCTTCAGCTTCCGCCCTTGCAATTGCTTTTGCAGAAACAGTTCCTATAGGGCCAATGCTGATAATAGCCATATCTTTTCCATCTTTCAACTTTCTTCCGGTACCTACAGGTATCTCCTCTAGCGGGCAAGTCCAGTCTACTAATGAGCCTCTTCCTCTGGGGTAACGGATTACAAACGGTCCTTTGTCTGGCAACTGAGCGGTGTACATTAATCGGCGAAGCTCATGCTCATCATAAGGTGAGGCTATGGTCAGATTTGGGATACAACGCAGATAAGCCATGTCAAATACTCCATGATGAGTAGGTCCGTCTTCACCCACCAGTCCGGCGCGATCCAGGCAAAGCACCACATTCAGGTCCTGAATAGCTACATCGTGAATCATATTATCAAGCGCCCGTTGCATAAATGAAGAGTAAATGTTGCAGAAAGGAATCAGTCCGTCCTTTGCCATTCCTCCCGAGAAGGTAACAGCATGTCCTTCGGCAATACCCACATCAAATGCTCTGTCGGGCATCTCATTCATCATAATGTTCATGGAACATCCTGTAGGCATAGCGGGAGTTACACCTGTAATCTTATCATTCTGTTTTGCCAGCTCCAGTAAGGTGTGACCAAAAACCTCCTGAAAGAGGGGAGGCAGACCTTTTGTATTGGTGATAATTCGTTTTCCGGTCTCTTTATCGAAGAGTCCTGGAGCATGCCACACGGTAGCTGATTTCTCAGCCGGTTCAAAACCTTTACCTTTGATTGTATGCAAGTGTAAAAGTTTAGGACCTTCCATGTTTTTTATATCATTCATTACCCGGGCTATATTCTTTACGTCATGTCCGTCGAAGGGTCCGAAGTAGCGGATACTCATTCCCTCAAAAATATTTTGTTGCTGTGATAACAGTGTTTTCAGACTGTTATTGAAGCGTATCAGACTTTTCCTGCGTGATTCATTCAGTATTCCCCAGCGGAACATCACACGGGCAATCAGTTGCCGTATCCGGTTATAGCGGTTGGTCGTTGTCAGGTTGAGCAGATACTCCTTCATGCCTCCCACGGTACGGTCTATAGCCATGTCGTTGTCGTTGAGTACAATCAGCAGGTTGTTTGGCGTGGACGAGGCATTGTTCAGCCCTTCAAAAGCCAGACCACCCGTCATGGATCCATCCCCAATTACGGCCACCACATGGCGGTTCTTCTCACCCTTGTGCTTGGCTGCCACACTCATACCCAATGCAGCAGATATGGAGTTGGAGGCATGTCCGCAGGTAAACGTGTCATACTCGCTCTCATCCGGAGAAGGGAACGGTCGCAGACCTTTCAGTTTCCGGTTGGTGGAAAAAGCTTTTCTCCTTCCGGTCAGTATCTTGTGAGCATAAGCCTGATGCCCCACATCCCATACAATTCTATCATACGGTGTATTGAATACATAATGCAGAGCTACTGTCAGCTCCACAGCTCCCAGGCTCGCCGCAAAATGTCCCGGGTTACAAGATAGTTCATCAATGATATCTTGCCTCAGTTCTTTACAGACCTCAGGAAGTACATCCACGTTGAGTTTGCGAAGATCTCCCGGACAGTTAATGCCATTAAGCAAGCTATATGTTTGGTTATTCTTCATTATTAGACAAATTTGTTGCAAAATTAGCATAAATAACTCATAAGATGTTTACTTTTGCAGGGATATTTTTATTGAGGTCAAATATTAGTACATATATAAATGGAATTCAGAACATTAGTGGAGCTTCCTGAAAAAGAGCTTTATATCAGCTATTCCGATAAAATTCTGTTACTGGGCTCTTGCTTCGCTGAGAATATAGGAAACTTATTGGCGGCAAATAAGTTCAGCTGTGATGTGAACCCGTTTGGAGTCCTCTACAATCCACTCTCGATAGCCGGTGGGTTGCGCTGCCTGGTCAATAAGAAAACATTTGCTGAAACGGATTTGTTCGAATATAAAGGGTTGTACCACAGCTTTATGCATCATGGCTCTTTCTCTGCATCCTCTTCTACGGAATGTCTGGAGAAAATCAATAGCCGTATGGATAAGGCTGTCCGTCAGTTCTCAGGGCTCAATTACCTGCTTGTCACTTTCGGTACGGCTTATGTTTACGAATACAGACAAACCGGCACCGTTGTGGCCAACTGCCACAAACTTCCGGATCGTGTGTTTACACGTCGGTTGTTAAGCGTTGCTGAGATTGTGGAAACCTACCTCCCGTTAATAGACGAAATGTTGAAAACTACTCCGGATCTGAAACTTCTCTTTTCTGTCAGTCCCATCCGCCATGTAAAAGACGGTATGCATGGCAATCAGCTAAGCAAAGCTGTTCTGCTGCTTGCCATTGATGAGCTGAAGAATCACTTCCCTCAGCATGTGTTCTATTTTCCTTCTTATGAACTATTGGTCGACGAGCTACGCGATTACCGTTTTTATGCCGAAGATATGCTTCACCCTTCTTCTGTGGCAATAAATTATCTTTGGGAGTGTTTTGGTAACTGCTATTTCTCGAAAGAAACCAGACAAATCATGAAAGAATGGGGTCAGATAAGTAAAGCTCTGCAGCATAAACCTTTCCATCCGGGAACGGAACAACATAAGTCTTTTTTAAGCCAAATTGTGTTAAAAATAAATCAACTTAAAGAAAAATGTCCTTTCTTAGATGTCGAAAAAGAAATTGAATTATGTCGTATTCTATAGAAACTATCTCACAACTTCTGGGCGCGAAGCGCACTGGTGATAAAGAATCACGAATCGACTGGTTGCTAACTGATAGCCGGTCACTATGTTTTCCTGAAGAAACACTTTTTTTTGCTTTACAGAGTAAACGCAACGACGGACATAAATATATCCCTGATTTATATGCCCGTGGCGTCAGAAACTTTGTAGTCAGTAGAATTCCTGCTAATGAATTTTTCGCTGAGGCAAATTTTCTTGTGGTATCCAATCCCTTGAAATCATTGCAAAAGCTTGCGGAAGTGCATCGCTCAAAATTTCATATTCCGGTAATCGGAGTTACGGGAAGTAACGGCAAAACCGTGGTTAAGGAATGGCTGCATCAGCTGCTCAGTCCGGATCAGGTAGTTACCCGTTCCCCTCGCAGCTACAATTCACAGATTGGTGTGCCGCTCTCTGTTTGGCATTTAAACGAACATTCCCAACTGGCCATCATTGAAGCCGGCATCTCGGAAATGGGAGAGATGAGAGCTCTGCAGTCTATTATCCGTCCTACCATTGGTATACTCACCAATATTGGCGGTGCACATCAGGAGAATTTCTTTTCCCTGCAGGAAAAATGTATGGAAAAAATTTCCCTGTTCAAGGGATGCGATGTAGTAATTTATAATGGTGACAATGATCTCATTGTAGATTGTATGACTAAATCCATGCTTGCTGCCAGAGAAATAGCCTGGTCAAGAAATGACAAGGAAAAACCGCTGTATATCAGCTCTATAGTCAAGAATACTGATAGTACCCTTATTAATTATCGTTATCTGGGATTTGACAATAGCTATACCATTCCTTTCATTGATGATGCTTCCATCGAAAACTCTCTCAACTGTCTGGCAGCATGTCTTTACCTGATGGTGCCTTACGAAGAGATCTCTAAGAGAATGGCTAAACTGGAACCGGTGGCCATGCGTCTCGAAGTAAAAGAGGGTAAAAATAGCTGTGTGCTTATTAACGATACTTATAATTCAGATATCGCGTCACTCGATATCGCACTTGATTTCCTTTACCGTCGTTCGGAAGCCAAAGGAATGAAACGTACACTGATCCTTTCCGATTTACTGGAAACAGGACAAAGCACCACATTGCTCTATCGAAAGGTGGCTCAACTGGTACACAGCAGAGGTATCCATAAAATAATAGGAGTAGGCCCCGAGATTACTTCCTGTGCCAAGAAGTTTGAGATCGAAAAATATTTCTTTCCCAATACCGACTCGTTCCTTCAGTCTGAAGTGTTTGCTTCCCTGAATCGTGAAGTGATCCTGATCAAAGGTTCACGGGATTTTGCTTTCGAACGTATTTCGGACGAACTGGAACTTAAGGTACACGAAACCATTCTGGAGATCAACCTCAATGCTCTTGTCAGCAATCTTAATTACTTCCGTGCCAAACTGAAGCCTGAAACAAAAATGGTCTGCATGGTGAAAGCCTTTGCTTACGGTGCCGGCTCTTATGAAGTGGCAAAAACCCTGCAGGATCATCAGGTGGATTATCTGGCTGTAGCTGTAGCCGACGAAGGTTCCGATCTTCGCAAAGCAGGTATCACCGGTTCTATCATTATCATGAACCCTGAGATGTCCGCTTTCAAAACCATGTTCGACTATCGCCTTGAACCGGAGGTTTACAGTTTTCAGTTGCTCGAAGCCTTGATTAAAGCAGCCGAGAAACAGGGTATCACCAATTTCCCTATTCATGTGAAACTGGATACAGGTATGCACCGTCTGGGATTTGCTCCCACAGAGGTGCCTGAGCTGATTAAACGACTGAAGTCGCAGAACGCAGTTCTTCCCCGCTCAGTCTTTTCTCACCTGGTAGGTAGTGACAGTGAAAAGTTTGATGCCTTCACCCGCCAGCAGATTGATACTTTTGAAAAGGCCTCTTTGGAACTGACTTCTGCTTTCCAGCATAAAATTCTGCGTCACATCTGTAACTCTGCCGGTATCGAAAGATTCCCCGGGGCACAGCTCGATATGGTGCGTCTGGGTATCGGACTCTATGGCGTTAGTGCTGTGGACAACTCCATTATTAATAATGTAAGTACACTGAAGACTACCATTCTTCAGATACGCGATGTGTCTAAGGAAGATACTGTGGGCTACAGCCGCAAGGGACATCTCGATCGAGATTCCCGCATTGCTGCTATCCCAATTGGATATGCCGACGGATTGAACCGCCATCTGGGCAACGGCAATGCCTATTGCATGGTCAACGGAAAGAAGGCTCCTTATGTGGGTAATATCTGTATGGATGTCTGCATGATCGATGTTACGGATATAGAGTGCAAGGAGGGCGACAAAGCGGTCATTTTTGGCGAAGGACTCCCTATCACTGTCCTCTCTGACATTCTGGGTACCATTCCTTATGAGATCCTTACCAGTGTCTCTTCCCGCGTGAAGAGAGTCTATTTCCAGGATTAACAAGAGGAAATCTGCATCGGGCATTATACTGCAGCAGGGAATAAGTTCTCTGCTGCTGAATTTAACATATAAAAATAAAAAAAGGCTTGCTGGTTGGCTATTTTTGTTTAGCTTTGCTGGCAAATCAACAATGAATAATTAATCTAAATAAACCGAATTTATGTCAAGCATCCTTTTATTTCTAAACCTTGGAGGTCCTGAATTACTTGTTATTGCGTTAATTGTACTTCTGCTTTTTGGTGGAAAAAAGATACCCGAACTTATGAAAGGGCTTGGCAAAGGTGTCAAGAGCTTCAAAGACGGTATGAAAGAGGCTGAAGATGAGATTAAAGCCACTAAAGACGAGATTGTAAAGTCAACGGAAGAAGAAAAAAAATAAGTGCACATGGCTGAAATGACGTTCTGGGATCACTTGGACGAGTTACGGCGTGTGCTGTTCAGAGTATGTGGGTTATGGGTTGTTTTGCTGACAGGCTTTTTTATTATAATGCCCTATTTGTTCGACTCAGTCATCCTTGCACCCTGCCACAACAATTTTGCATTCTATGCATTACTTCACAGGATAGGGGACTTGCTCCACCTCTCCGGTGACTTTTTTACTCAGAAATTTGAGGTGAAGCTGATCAATATCAATCTGGCGGCACCTTTCTTTATTCATATCTCCTCCTCTTTCTGGATGGCGGTAATTGCTTCCGTACCCTATTTGTTGTTCGAGGTATGGCGCTTTATCAAACCGGCACTCTACCAGAACGAGAAGAACAATGTGCGTACAGCTCTGAGTATTGGAACAATCATGTTCTTTCTGGGGGTATTACTGGGTTATTTTATGGTCTTTCCCCTTACCCTGCGCTTTTTGGCAACCTATCAGTTGAGTGAGACAATTAACAATCAAATCTCTCTCAATTCTTATATTGATAACTTCATGATGCTGATCCTGATGATGGGGTTGGTTTTTGAACTTCCTCTGGTTACCTGGCTGCTTGCCAAGGTCGGACTTGTTACTAAGTCCTTTCTCCGGAAATACAGAAAGCATGCCATTGTGATTATCTTTGTTCTGGCAGCCATTATTACTCCAACGGGCGATCCTTTCACCCTTTCAGTCGTGGCCATTCCTCTCTGCCTGCTCTATGAGATGAGCATCCTTATTATCAAGAACAAGAAAGAGGTAATATCTGAATAAATCATTCTATAAAGACGTTTTTTGGTTCCGGGTGAGCATCCTTTTGAGAGATGATTCCGGGACTAACGCCGATAGAGAAGTGAACCTAATAGAGCAATGAATCAGGAAGCAAATGAATATTATGACTCACTCCTGAGAATATACCTCAGCGAAGAGACTTCTCTTACAATGAAATACCGGCAGATGCGCGATCTGCTCGAACGTTTTTGCCGTCAGTTCCTGCAGGACAGACGGTTGCAGATAACAGATCTATCGGCCCGCATCAGCTACATGGCTTCTGTTGCCGGACTCTCCCGTAACATCCAGAATCAGCTGCATACCTTCCGGCTTACGTCCAATGCGGTGATGAATAGGCGTGAGGAGCCTACCTGTGAACATCTTCTCCGCGATCTCCGTACGCTGACATTAACGGTAAAAACCTTACTTAAGGAGGATATTCCTCAGGTACTTTATGATCTGTTGCCCAGGCAGGCTGATCTTCCGCTGTCTGCCATTCCTGTTCCGCGCGGCGAACGGATCCGGAAGATGAGAGTCTGCTTCCAGTATTCGGACGACTCTTATCTGTATGTCATCCCGGCGGACCGCACGGTGAACGAACCTTTGCAGGTACGTTACGGTGTCTCTGCGCTGAATCATGAGTTTAATGAAACCATTCCGCATCTCTGGCCGCATGCCCAACTCAATCTGCTCGATGTTACGGTTGATAAAGAGGGTGTTCTCACTCCCTCCATGATTGTGCTTGAACCCGATTATCTCATCGATATCAGTACTCTTGCCGAGTGTTTCAAGGATTACGGTCATCATCCGGCCAACTATCTGCTGGCAAGGTTACAACCCATGTCCAACACACGTCCGTTGTTGCTGGGTAACATTGCCAACCTCTTTCTCGACGAATGGATTCATGCCGATGGTGAGGCCGATTACCTGGAATGCATGCGCAAAGCTTTCCGTACTTATCCCATCGAGCTGGCCTCCTGTGACGAACTACTCGATCCGAAGATGGAATTCGAATTCTTTAATGATTGCAAGAGCCACTTCGAACATCTCAAAGAAATAGTCACCGATACTTTTCATGCCCCCGGTTATCAACTGAATAAAGAAGATGCCGTGCTCGAACCTTCATATGTATGCGAAGCACTTGGTCTGCAAGGACGGCTCGACTATATGCAGCGGGATATGGGCAGCTTTATAGAGATGAAATCGGGTAAGGCGGACGAATATACTATTAAAGGAAAGGTGGAACCCAAAGAAAACCATAAGGTGCAGATGCTCCTTTACCAGGCTGTGCTTCAGTATAGCATGGGCGTAGATCACAGCAAGGTGCATCCCTATCTGCTCTATACCCGCTATCCGTTGCTTTATCCTGCCCGCCCGTCGTGGGCATTGGTTCGCCGGGCCATCAACCTGCGCAATCTTATTGTGGCCGGAGAGCATGCTGTGCAGTTGCACAACCGTCCCGAATATACGGCCAGTGTACTTAGTGAAATCACCCCTGCCGTGCTCAATGAAAAAAAATTGCGGGGCATGTTCTGGGAACGCTATCTCGCTCCCTCCATCAACGTCTTTGGTAACAACTTTTCAGCACTTTCCCCGTTGGAGCAGAGCTATTACCTCACGCTCTATAACTTCGTTGTGAAGGAACAATATACTTCCAAATCCGGAGAAATGGAATATGATGGACGTGCAGGAAGTTCTTCTCTGTGGCTGGCTACGCTCGATGAGAAACGGGAAGCCGGAGAGATTCTTTACGATCTTACCATTAAAGAGAATCGTGCCGCCGATGCCCGGAAAGCTACGGTGGTATTTGCCATTCCCGAATATAAGGAAGAATTTCTGCCCAATTTCCGGGTGGGAGATGTAGTGCTGTTTTATGAGCGAAACAAGGCCGATGATAGTGCCACAAATAAGATGGTCTTTAAAGGAAGTATCGCCGCCATTGATTCCCGGGAGATTACCGTGCGCATCCGTGCCACCCAGCAGAATCCCTCCGTACTTCCACAACAGAGCACTTATGCGGTGGAACACGATAATATGGATACCGCATATAAAAGTATGTTTCAGGCACTCACGCTTTTTGCCGGAGCCAATCAGGACCGTCGCGACTTGTTGCTGGCTCAGCGTCAGCCCCGGTTTGATACCTCTTTCGATGAACAGATAGCTTGTGCCACGGACGATTTTGACCGTGTATCCCTGAAAGCGCAGGCAGCCTTGGATTTCTTCCTGCTTGTGGGACCTCCGGGAACCGGAAAAACCTCCCGGGCATTGAAGCAGATGGTCACCGCTTTTCATCAGAATCCGGATACACAAATTCTATTGCTGGCCTATACCAACCGGGCGGTGGACGAGATCTGCAAATCCATTTCCTCCATCTCTCCGGAGATCGATTATATACGGGTGGGCAGTGAACTCTCCTGCGAAGAGCGGTTCCGTCCCCACCTTATTGAAAACGTACTGGCCTCCTGCAACCGCCGTTCCGAGGTGAACGAACGCATCTCTGGTTGTCGGGTGATGGTGGGCACCGTAGCCTCTCTCTCCACAAAGACAGATCTCTTCCGTCTGAAGAGATTCGATGTGGCTATTGTCGATGAGGCTACCCAGATACTTGAATCCCAACTGTTGGGCATACTTTGTGCCAGAAACAGGGCAGGGGAGAATGCCGTCGGCCGGTTTATCCTTATCGGCGACCACAAACAGCTTCCTGCTGTGGTGCTGCAAAGTGGGGAGCAGTCCCGTGTCTGCAGTGAGGAGTTGCTATCGGTGGGTATTACCAACCTCAGGGACTCTCTCTTCGAACGCCTCTATCGCTTCTATACAAATAAAGGAGATTGTTCCGGCCTGTCTCAGGATCAATCAGGTGTGGAAACCCGTGCGGTGGATATGCTTTGCAGACAGGGACGGATGAATCCTGCTGTAGCCCTTTTCCCTAATATGGCCTTCTATGGAGGCAAACTCGAACCTGTGGGGTTGCCCCATCAAACGGACAGCACTTCTCCTTATGGACCTCGTGTACAGTTTATTCCTTCCGAGCCCTGTAAAGGAGGAGCTTCCGATAAGTGTAATATATTTGAAGCTCGTCTGGCGGCAGATATTGCTGCGCAGGTTTATCACCGTTCCCCTTCCTCATTTGATGTAACCCGTACGCTGGGTATTATCACCCCTTACCGCAGTCAGATTGCCATGATCCGGAAAGAACTGGCCCTTCGGGAGATTCCAGCGCTCAATGAGATACTGGTCGATACTGTGGAACGTTTCCAGGGGAGTGAGCGGGATGTCATCATCTACTCCTTCAGTGTAAACTATCCGTGGCAGCTTCAGTTCCTGAGCAATATCACTGAAGAAAATGGTGTGCTGATAGATCGCAAACTGAATGTCGCTTTAACGCGTGCACGCAAGCAAATGTACCTCATTGGAGTCCCTCAATTATTAAAACTTAATAAAATCTATGAAGCTTTGATTAAATTAATACTTACTACGCTTCATTAACATCTTGCGGAGATAAAAAACTGTATATTTGCACAACGTTTTTTTCATAGAGATTTAGATTTAAGGTTAGAAGAATTGTGGAAGTCGTGAGACTTCCCTTTTTTTTAAAAGAAAGGGCTATCCGTTAGGATAGCCCTTTCTGATTTAGTGATCGTCTCAATCCTTTGAAAAAAAAAGCTGCCTTCTTCGGGCAGCCTTTTAAGCTATAAATAGCAGCTATATAATTCCGTAAGTTGTATTCTGTATATGGAAAATTACTGAATAGCAACCTTATAAGCTTTTCCATTAACTGTTACAATGTAAATACCAGATTTGACTGTGAAATTAGCTGTCGCGTTATTATTAACAGTCTCTGCTATTTTTGCACCTTGAGCATTGTAAATCTTAATGTTTTCTCCACCTTTTAGATTGGAAATATACAGGTCGCCTGATTGATTAAATACCTGCACTAAATCAGCTGATGAATTTGCCATGCCCACAGTACTGCTTAGAACTTTCATAGTAGTAGTCATAAAAGAATTTGCGGCTGTGAATTTAGGAAATGCAGTCGATGCCATTTTAGCATAAATTTCTTCACTGGTAGCTTTTAAGAAAGTAAACTTACCATTATTTTCTGTGTAATCTGTTCCGGCAACCAAGGCTGTACCTGTTTTTGTTTGCCAGGTGTAAGTGGTAGCCTGGGGAGCAGTCAAAACTCCATTTATGTTGTTTTGAGCGGAAAGATCAAGCTCATCGCCAACTTGAATACTTTTAGCTATTGACAAGCTATCTTGTGGATAATAAGTGTAACCAGTACCTAAAGTTGAGATCGCAGGAAGAGTAGTAAATGTTAGTTTGTTCTTGCTGCAGTTTAATCCTGTTGCGATGGTACCGGTCTTAAGTTCTGTTAGTTTATTGGACAGGCAGAACAATCTTGTTATCTTGTTACAATTTGTAACGTCTAAGGATCCTAACAGGTTAGCATTCAGTGAAACATAACCAAGATTTACATTCTTAGACAGATTGATTGAAGTGAGCTGATTGGTCAATGCATATAAATCCGTTAATACTGTATTATTAGTTAAGTCTAACGTACTCAGCTGATTTGTACCACATTTAAGAGTTTTCAGAAGTGTGTTCTGAGAAAGATTTAACACTGTTAGTTTATTGTTTGTACAATCTAATGATGTTAAAGCGGTGTTCTTTGTTAGGTCCAGAGCTGTTAAAAGATTGTTCATACAAACTAACTTGACTAAATTTGTATTATTTTCAGTATTTAATGTGACTAAAGAATTTGATGTAACATCTAATTCCTGTAAGTTCACAGCTTTAGTAATATCCAGTGCAGAAACTTTGGGCGCTCCACTAGTAAAACTGCAATCAAATAATACAATTTTTGAGCCGTAGATTTTAATAACTCCCTCACCAACAGGTGTTCCAGCTACGCTTGTCGATGCTCCGTAACCGTCAGGAACAGCTATTTCAGGGGTTTCTACCATGGTTCCATCTCCCCAGTCTACCAGAAGTTTAACACCCGCTTCGCTTGCAGCAAAAGAAAGGGTTAATGGAGTGGTCAATCCTGTTGACGCGGTTAAAGTGATAGTTGGTTCTTCCCCGGCATTTGCCAAAAAAGTAACACAAAGCAGCAATAATAATGAAAGTAATTTTTTCTTCATATCAAGTAAATTTTAAATTTTTTGTAAAAGTATGAATAATATTTATAAATTATAGCATAATTTTCCCATAAATATAAGGCGTTTATACTTTTTATAGATAACTTTGTGCACAAATAGTTATATATATCTACTATTATGTGTCATTATGTAAAATGTATTGATTATTAGTTATTATTATAAAAATTAAATAAACAGTTATGAGAGTAGGTTTTTTTAGCATCCTTTTGTTAATTATGTTATTTTCTTTTAATACTTCTTGTTTTGGGAAAAAATCTAAAGTTTTGGCTAGCCTTGAATTAAAAAAAGATTCTACAAGCAGCACAAATGCAGATTATAAAAAAATCACAAAAGAGGCAAAGACTCAAAAAGGTTTTTTTATAACCCACTTAAATAGTAAGGAAGGCAAATTGTATTTTGAGATTTCCGATTCAGCGTTTGCACATACTTATCTGTTGGCCAATCGTGTTGCTTCAACAAGTAATACACGCGATTTTGTAGCTGGACAAATGATCACAAGTCCAATGCTGATTCGTTTTAGTAAAGATAATCAGAATGTATATATGCATTTGGTTCAGAGTAGTAACTTCGTGGATATGAATGATCCAATTGCTCCCTCTTTTGCACGTAATTTCTCCGATCCGGTATTTAAAGGATTTAAAATCGTAGCAAGAAACGACAAAAACGTAGTTATTGACGTGACCAGCTTCTTTGGAGGAAACGAAAAAAGTATCAGCCCTATTAAGCAAGAAAATCCGATATCCAAATTGTTTGGTTCTTCGGATGCTATAAAAGGTATTTTTGTTTCTGATGCATCTAATATTGTTGGTTTGAAAACCTTCTCCAGGAATATTGAAATTGTTAGTATGCTATCGTATTCTACTCAGCCTTTGGACAAACCTTATACCGTTACAGTGCATCGCTCTTTTTGCGTATTACCTGATAATCCAATGAGAATGCGTTTGCAGGATAACAGAGTGGGCTTCTTTAACTCGGATATGGACATATATACTTCTAATAAGGATAAAGTGGAACCTTTCAATTACATCCATCGTTGGAGGTTAGAGCCTAAAGACGGAGACATGGAAAAATACCTGAAGGGGGAATTGGTTGAACCAAAGAAACCGATTGTTTTTTATGTGGATACTGTTTTCCCTGAGAAATGGAGAGGGGTTGTTAAACAAGGTATCGAAGATTGGAACAGAGCGTTTCAAACTGCAGGATTCAAGAATGCGATTGTTGCCAGGGATTACCCAAGCAATGACCCGGACTTTGATCCGGACGATATGAGATATAGTTGTGTAAAGTATGCAGTTACTCCGGTTGCTAATGCAATGGGGCCAAGCTATGTTGATCCAAGGACAGGCGAAATTCTGTGTGCAGATGTTATCTGGTATCATAATATTATCTCTTTGTTGCATAACTGGCGCTTTACTCAAACTGCAGCTGTTGACCCTCGTGTTCGCAAACCTGTATTTGATGATGATGTAATGCGTGAATCTATTCGTTATGCTGCAGCACATGAGATTGGTCATACATTAGGATTAATGCATAATATGGGTGCAAGCTACTCATATCCTGTTGATTCATTGCGGAGTGCCTCGTTTACCCAAAAGTATGGCACTACTCCAAGTATTATGGATTATGCAAGAAATAATTTTGTTGCACAACCGGGAGATGTTGAAAAAGGCGTAAAATTAACTCCTCCTGTATTGGGCGTATATGATATCTATGCAATAAACTGGGGTTATCGTTTAATTTCGGATGCTAAGACCCCTGCTGATGAGAAGCCCACTTTGACAAGATGGATAGAAGAAAAGAAGAACAATCCGATGTATGAATTTGGAGCTCAGCAATTTTTAGGAACAATTGATCCGACTGACCAGACCGAAGATTTGGGTAACGACCATATGAAAGCTGGAAATCTGGCAATAAGTAACCTGAAAATTATTATGAAGAATTTAGAATCCTGGACACTGCAAAAAGGAAATACCTACGATGATGTAGAAAATATCTATTCTGAAATAGTAAAGCAGTATACCCGTCATTTACGTCATGTGATGCCATATATCGGTGGGGTAAGATTTGAAGAAGTAAGACAAGGTGAGACAGGATTCTTAAAGAACTATCTGCCAAAAAAAGATCAGAAAAGAGCTTTAATCTGGCTTGTTAATCAGGCACGCACTTATAATGACTGGCTCACTCCGGGAAAACTGATGATGAAACTGAGTCTTGATATGAACTCAAACGACAAGTTATGCTCGTCGGTTGCTGGTTGCCTTTTGAATGGTACTGCATTATATCGTATCTCTGAAGCAGAAAAAATAGATCCGGTACATAATTATAAACTGGATGATTATATGAATGACGTGATTGCGGAAGTTTTCAAAGCTACTTTGAGTAATTCAGCTTTGACCAATGCAGATATTAACTTGCAGAAATCCCTGATTGATGTAATGATAAAATATACTAATCTGAATGCCGCAGCAGCTAAGAAAAGTGCTTTTGCATTAGACGCATATAATGATTTGGTGAGTCTTGATAATGAGCCTTCTATTCCTTGCAGTTGTTCTTCTTTAAATTCTGATGAACATCACTCTTTTGCCCGTATTAATATTGGATTACCTTCCTTATCTCAGGATCATTTAGAACCAATGATGATGGCTCAGTTAAAGAGAATCTCTCAATTGTATAAGCTACACAAAGTTTCTGCAAAAACAAAGGCCGACAAAGAGTTCTATGATTATCAGGTGATAACAATTGATAATTTGTTTAAGAAATAAAAGGCAAAGTATGAAGAATATAATATGCTTATTACTTTGCTTTGTTGCTATAGGCATTTCAGCTCAGAACGCAGCTCATCCCTACACCTTAAAAGGTAGGGTTGTAGATGCTTCAGGAGATGGAATTATAGGAGCTAATGTGAAAGCCAAGGCTAAAACAACCGGAGTAATAACCGATCTGAATGGTGATTTCTCTATGTCGGTTTCATCTACTGATGTAGAGCTCGTTGTGTCTTTCATAGGTTATCAGCCACAGACCGTAAAACTGAAACCGGGAGAAAATAATATTAAAGTAACACTGAAAGATGGTGCGCGGCAATTAGATGAAATTGTTGTGGTAGGTTATGGAACGCAGAAGAAGTCAGCTCTTACCAGTTCAATAGAAGTGATACATGGAGAAGAACTTTTGAATATGCCGGCTTTAAACATAGACCAGGCTTTAAATGGTCAGGTTGCCGGATTGCAGGTTATGTCGTCTACCGGTGATCCCAGTTCTTCTAAAGAATCTACTCTCAGTATCCGTGGTGTAAAGGGGGCTCCGTTATTGGTTATTGATGGTGTACCTCGTTTTACTAATAACTCTGGTGAAGAAACCCGCCTTTCCGATCTTAATCCCGATGATGTGGAAAGTATCTCGATCCTGAAAGATGCTGCAGCATCAGCTGTATATGGTGCCCGTGCCGCTTATGGGGTGATTCTGGTAAAAACGAAGAGAGGAAAAGGTGAGCAGAAAGTGCGTGTAAACTACCGTGGACAATTTGGTCTTCAGGAAGCTACAAAGTTACCGGAATTTTTAAATGCCTATGAATATGCTAAGTTGTACAATAGAGCAGTAGACAATACTCCTTCAAGTACCTATTCTCCATACACAAATGAACAGCTGGAGGCAATCCGTACACATTCAACTCCTAATGTTTATGGGGATGAAAATATGCTTGATTACTTAAAGAAGTTTGGTTCATCCAGTACCCATAGTTTATCTTTGAATGGTGGAAATCAGTTCGTAAATTATTATATTTCAGGAGGCTATGCCAGTACAACCGGTTTGTACAGTGGCATTGGACGCGATCGTTATAATTATTCTGTAAAGCTGGATGCCACTTTGCTCAAAGGGCTTGTCTTTTCTATAGATATGAACGGTTCCCGCTCTGACAATAAGAATACAAGCTATACAACGATTGATGCCGCATATAATTATTCTCCTTTGCAGGTACTTCGCTTTACCGATGGTTCGCTGGCCAGCATCAGCGGGAGTAATCCTCTTATTGCTGTTGACGGACTAGGAGGATATGTGAAGAATAAGTTTAATATGAGCACAATCACAGCAAACCTGAACTATGATATACCTTTTGTAAAAGGACTTTCAGCTTATTTGCGTGCAACTTTCGATAACAATAGCACTACAAAGAAAACATTCAATAGTCCCGTTCCACTTTATCTTTTTGATAAAAACACAAACACTACCTCACAAGATCCTTTAACTGTTTATCCAAAGGCTAAAATATCTTTAGAAGAAAGAGATCAGTTCGTTGATAATAAGTTATTGGAGGCAGGTGTTAATTATTCCCGGATTTTTGCTGCTAAGCACAATGTTTCCGGTTTACTGGTTGCGAATTACCAGGACTATAACGTGAGGTATCTGGATGGCACAAATCAGGATATGCCGGGTGTTTATCCTGAGGTTATGGGTACGGCTACTTCAGCGCTTTTATCCGGTGATGAATCTTATACAGAACGTGCTTCTTTGATTGGCCGTCTTACTTATGGATATGATAACCGTTATTTCCTTGAAGGTAATTTCCGGGTCGATGGATCCACTAAGTTTGCTCCGGATAAAAGATGGGGCTTTTTCCCTTCTGTATCTGCTTCCTGGGTCTTATCCAACGAAGAGTTTTTCAAAACCTGGAAACAAGATGTCTTGTCTAATGTTAAGTTCAGGGGGTCTATGGGTCTCCTCGGNAATGATGGTGATGTTGATAACTTCTCATACTTGCTGAACTATATGTATTCTCTTCGTCAGGGGTACAATATTGGCAGCTCTATTAAACCCGGGGTTGTTCTTAGTACAGGTAGCTATCCTAATCCGGATCTAACCTGGGGGAAAAGCCGTGATTATAACATTGCAACCGATTTAGGTTTCTGGAATAATCGGTTGGGCCTTTCTTTTGAGTATTATTGGAGATATCAGACTGATATGCTTGCTCAGGCTCCTTCTTACCTCTATCCACCTTCTACCGGTGTTGAAGGCAATCTTCCATATATGAACTTTGGTAAATTAAAGGCGTGGGGATGGGATCTTACCATTACACATAAAAATACTATTAATAAATTTAAGTATGACGCGGAACTGACTCTGTCTAAAACAAATGATAAATATCTTGATTATGGAGACGAATCTTCTGTAGCAGAGAATAAGAAACGTGTTGGAACAAGTAGTATGGTGTGGTGGATGTATCAGGCCGACGGACTTTTCAAGAGCTATGAAGAAATTCAAAGTCAGAAATTAGATCAGGATAATTCCGGCAATGCAACATTAGCTCCCGGTGATATCAAGTACAAAGATCAAAACGGTGATGGAAAATTGACTGATGCGGATAAAATACCTGTAAAGAACTCTTCTTACCCCGATTTATCCATGAGTTTTAAGCTGAATTTAAAATATAATGGATTCTTCATTAATGCAATGTTCCAGGGATTGTCTGGTTATAAGAAGAATATAAAAGAACTTTATTCACTTGAGAATAGTAGCTTACAGCGTTTTCAGCAATATCATCTGACTGATACCTGGACACCCGAAAATCCTGATGCAGAATATCCTCGTATAAAGTTCGCTACAGCTAATGATAACAATCGTCTGGAGTCTACCTTTTGGGTGAAAAACTGTGATTTCGTTCGTTTGAAAACGTTGTCTTTTGGATACGCCCTACCTGCGTCGGTATTGAAGAAACTGAAGATCTCTTCTTTGAGTCTCTCATTGCAGGGAAGTAATCTGGTTACCTGGTCCACATTAAAGGATATGGACCCTGAATCTTTGCGTGGTTACCCCATACAGCGTTCTTATGCAATGACTTTAAACTTTGGTTTCTAATAAACTGTACTTATCATATGTTTTCAATTATGAACTATAAGAAATATATACTTTCGGCATTTTTGTTAGTCACCCTGTTTATACAAACCGGATGTGACAGCATTTTTCGTGATGAGCCCAACAATAAGCTTTCTCAGAAAACTATCTGGGGAAGTGATTTGCTTCTTGATGAATATGTGTTGCCTTTATATAGAAATATGAATAGCGGTTTCTCTGTTTATATGCCTACCAATTCATTATTAAAAGGTATTTCCAGAGAATATCTTCCCTGGTTTGCCGATCAGATTATTGTCAGTAAAGCAGATTGGTACAACACGGCTTATGGAGATATATTAAAGAGTACCATGTCCGAGATAACACGTAAAGCGCTTTCAAACTGGACAAATTACTATACCCGTATTCAATCTGTTAATATATTGTTTGAGAACCAGGACAAGATAAAGGATGGTGATCATAAAAACAGACTTCTGGGTGAGGCTCATTTCTTCAGAGCCTATTATTACTATATGCTGCTTCGTCAGTTTGGAGGAACGTTGCTTATCAAGCAACCTTATGATCCTTTGAATGACGGAACAAAATTCCCGCGTGCTTCGTATGATGAAATGGTTTCTTTCATTGCTGAAGAAGCCGGCTTAGCCGCATCATTACTTCCGGAGAAGAATACAACAGACAATGTCGGCCGGGTAACCAAAGGAGTGGCTCTGATGCTCAAGGCTAAAACCTATTTCTGGGCATCCAGTCCTGTTTTCCAGAATAAGGAAAAAAGTTATCTTGGGTTTACCACGGATCGTTCTCATGAGATGCTTACCAAGGCAGCTTCTTCTTATGAAGATGTAATGAAGCTTCCTTATTCGCTGATAAGCATAAACGGAACTACTCAGGAGGATATAAAAAATGAATATCGCAAAATCTTCTTGACAAAGAACAGTCAGGAGTCTATTCTTGAAGTTCAGCATTCTGATAATGGAGATTATGCTAATGGTTTTGGTCATAAATTAGACCGTGAGTCTGTCTCTCCTTTTTTTGGAGGTACTACTGCCGCTTATACTCCTACACAGAATCATATCAATGAGTATGGTATGCGCGATGGAAAACCGTATGATCCTGCTCATCCGTATGATAACCGCGATTATCGCTTTTATGCCAATATCTTGTATGATGGATGTACCTTCCGCGGTCATGTAATGGAGATCCATTATAATAAAGTCGATGGGAAAGAGGTTGCCGGTGCAGATCTTACCCCTTATGGCTCTGATAACTCAGCTGCAGTTTCAAAGACAGGATACTACATGGGTAAGTTTGTTAACGAATCTCAGGTTATTGATAATAACGATACATATGCCAGCAGTCAGAACTATATTATCTGGAGATATGCCGAGGTTCTGCTGGATTATGCCGAAGTAATGTTCCGTTTAGACAAGCCCGATGTGGCGCTTGCTATGGTTAACCAGATTCGTAATCGTGTACACATGAATCAATTGGGTAGCGTTACCTGGAACGATATCGTGAATGAGCGTCGGGTGGAAATGGCTTTTGAAGAAACTACTTACTGGGATCTGTTCCGTTGGGGAATTGCTGCAGAGAAAATGAGTGGTGGAACCAATCCTCTGAAAATGATGAAAGTGGTGGTCGAAGCCGGTAAAGACAATTCATATACAATCTCTAACATGGATAAGTATCCTAAGAGAGTGAGAACATTTAATAACTATCAATATTATTATCCTATTCCCTGGGATGAGATTCGATATCATGGTATAGAACAAAATCCGGAATGGACTGAAATGTAAAACGTTTATTAATTTAAAAATGTAGCTATATGGGAAAAAGAATTTTTACTTTTATGATTGTTTGCTTTGGAATGGTGGCATCTATGTGTGCACAGTACAATTATTTTGATGCAGCCGATATTGATGCAGATGGCTGGATTTGGTTTGATACACAGACTAAGATTGATAAATATATTGGACTGGCAAATAATGATGATTATATGGTAGATCCCACTGGAAAAAAGATTCAGCTGGTTTCTGCTAACTTTGATCCTTACGCGGACACAGAGGCCAGTGATACAATTCAGGGTGCCGGAACCGATGGAATCATGGGTGGTGCTGGTGCAAAGATGGGAGGTATTAAAATAGCGCCTGCTTCTTCTACATCCGGAACTAACGGGGGTAGTTTTGTTGTTTGTCTGCCTTCGTGCACTTCGTTCAATTTGTTTTTATCAGGCGGCAGTACAATGTATGCCAAGCTGACCGGTAGCACTGATATTAATCAGAATTTTAATAATTACACCTCTGTATGTGCTAAATATACAACCGTGTTTTCCAAATTAGGATCTGCCGGACAGAAAAAGTGGGAGGGTATGGAGATTCTGAACAGCGGATTCGAACCGGTCTTTACCTTGACATCTGCTAAGCCCATTTATGCCCGTCTTCAAAACTTTATGAAAAACCCTCTTCTTGTTCAGGGCATGAAGATTCTTACTTCCACTCCAACCGGAATAAACAGCGTGAAGGAAGATTCTCCTTTCGGCATTCGTTTTGATGGCAAAACCCTTACCCTGAAAAGTGAAGCGCAGGTGAGCATTTATACTCTTGCCGGAAGTCTGGTTCTAAAAGATTTCTCTTCGTCCGTTGATCTTGGCAACCTGAATAAGGGTGTATACATTGTAAAGGCCAATAGCAATTCATTGCAGGAAACTACGAAGATTTCAGTTCAGTAATATCTAATAATATAAGGAGAAACCTATAAGGAAGTGTTTTATACCTCTTTCATATAGGTTTTTCTTTTCTATAATTAAATAATGAAAAAAATAAGACTACTATTCATTCTTGTGGTGCTTTTCCCCACATGCCTGATGGCTGCAGGGACAAATAAGGGCAATTTAAGCAACCTGGTTGTTTTTCTTCGCTTTGCCGATGATGGCGAGGGTACTTTTAATCATACCTTCTCTCATTACAACACGCTGTTTAATGACGAAACAGCGAATGCCAATTCGGTGTACAACTACTTTAAAGAGGCGTCGTACAATCAGCTCTCATGGAAAAGTGTGTTCTTCCCTTCTGCCAGTGAAGATGTTATTCTTTCCTATCAGGCAAAGTATGAACGTGCCTATTATCAGAAGAAAACCAGTATCAACCCCGATGGTTATCAGGACGACGAATGGGGAGTGTTTAAAACAACCCGTGAACAGTCGCTTGTTAAGGAACTGGTTACCTATCTGTCCACGTCATTGCCTTCCGATATGGTTATTGATGCCAATGGAGATGGAATGATTGACAATCTTTGTATCGTGATCAGTGGTGGCTCCGGCCTCAGTTCAAAGGATCTTTTATGGCCGCATCGTTCTGCTTTGCAGCTAACGGATGTGCCCACTATAAATGGCAAGAAGGTAGGAGAGTATCTGATGTTGTTCGATTATGCCAACGGATACAGATCAATGCTTTCTCCCAAATCGATAAACACCGGTGTGCTATGTCATGAGATGTCTCATGCATTGGGCACGTACGACTTGTACCACACCTCGGGCGACTTAAATCCGGTGGGTGTTTGGGATTTGATGTCCGACAATCTTGAGACACCTCAGCAGATGACGGTTTATACCAAATATAAGTACTGCAAATGGATCGATGAGATACCCGAGATTTCTGCTCCGGGAAAGTATGTTCTTAATCCCGTGGGAGGTACCGATAAACTGAATATAGCCTATAAGATAAAACCGATCGGGTCCGACGAGTATTTTGTCGTGGAGTATCGTAAGAAAGAAGGTACTTTCGATTCGGGACTGCCTTCTTCAGGACTATTAGTCTACCGCATCAATCCTTCCTCACTGGGAAATGTGAACTACAATGGCTCTACCAAGCTCGACGAAGAATATATTTTCCGACCCAACGGAACAACCACTCAGGATGGCGATTTAAGTAAGGCAACTTTCAGTCAGGAGAGCGGACGTACCTCTTTTGGTGGCATCACTACTGCCTATAAACCCTTTTACAGTGACGGGAAAGAGGCTAATTTTGCTATAGCTAATATCTCCTCATGTGGCGAAACCATCTCTTTTGATTTACTGCCTGTCAAAGATCAGATCTATCTGCCCCAATCCAGTGTGGTTATTGAAGGAACTGCCAATAGTACTATCAGTGTAAAAGTGCAGTCAGATGTAGCCTGGAAAATCAGTGAACTGCCTCAATGGCTTTCAGCCACCCCTTCTACTGGTGATGCAGGTTCATATACTGTGACTCTCACTGCCACTTCGGCAAATGAGGCAGTCAGCCCCCGCGTTGCTCAGGTTATATTCTCCGGAGCATCCGATAGTTCTGTTGCCGATACCTTAACCATATCGCAGAGCTCCAGCACCATTCAGCCTCCGCATTCGTTAAAGGCAAAGCACGAGGGTAACGGTGTGGTACTCTCCTGGATAGCTCCCGACGAAGGAACAGCCGTGCTGAGCGAAGATTTTGAGAACGCTTCAAATCCCAAAGGATGGCAGATAAAGAATGCCAACAGTCGTGGATGGGAGTGGGAACCTACTACTAAATATACTCTTTCCTATAAAGGAAACTATTCGGCACGTATGCGCGAAGAGCTGTCTGACACCCATCAGGACGAATGGCTTATTTCTCCTGCATTCTCCAATGGCAAAAGCTTGTCTTTCTATTCCAAATCTACTGCTCCCGGTAAAACCAACGCTAGTAATTTCTATTATGTGAAGGTCAGCAACGATGGCGGAACCACCTGGACTCCTGTATGGGACCTCATGAAGCAAGGTACAGTTGTCAACCAATACGAACGAGTGGATGTTGACCTCTCCTCTTACATGTCCGATAATATGCGTGTAGCCTTTCATGCTTATGACACCAATCAAACCGGACTTTCTTACTGGTGGCATGTGGACAATGTAGCTGTTTACCCCGAGGTGCAGAACTCTATGATCCACGAATATCACATCTTCCGCAACAATGTGCAGATAGGTACCTCTCTTACTCCCACCTATACGGATAATTCGCCATTGAGTGGCAGCAATGTTTATTCGGTAAAGGCTGCGGGAACATTTGGAGAAACTCCTGCATCCGAAGTGGCAACTGTCAGCATTACCAGTACGGGCCTGGCTGATGAACCCTCAGATAAGGTAGTTACACTTTCCCTTAGCAATGATCAGTTGCTTCTAGAGAGTGGCATTGCCCTGAATAACATTGCCGTTTATTCTGTTTCCGGAGTTAAACTGATGAGTGAAAAGGCTGAAGGTCTTCGTTATACTCAGAACCTGACTGCATTGCCTTCCGGCGTTTATGTGGCCTGGATCTGTCTGCAGGGAGTCGACCAGCCTGTCAGAATAAAGTTTGTAAAGTGACGCATATACCAGCGTATTAATAAAAAAAACCGGGGCAGAATTCTAAAAAGAATTCAGCCCCGGTTTTTTTATATCCTTATTAATAAGGTATGCTTATTATTATAGATCAGTAATAATCTTGTATTGAGGAACAAGTGTTTTCATAATCACCCATGCAATCAGATAAGCAAAGGCACATACACCAAACATAATTCCGTAAGCCACAGTAGGAGTTGCTGCATATAAGTCAGTAATGAATCCGGCCAGTAACTGAACCATTACACCACCTATACCACCAGCCAAACCACCGATACCGGTTACAGAAGCAATAGCTTTCTTAGGGAACATGTCAGATACGGTAGTAAACAAGTTGGCCGACCAAGCCTGGTGAGAAGCACCTGCCAGACAGATAATACCTGTAGCCAGATACATGGCAGCACCACCAAAGTGTTCCACATTACCAAAGTATTGAGTTAACAGCAAGGTAACAGGGCAAAGAGCAATCAGGAACATGGCAGTCATTCTCGCCTTGTAAGAGTTCATACCCTTGTTCATAAAGAACATCGGAATACTACCACCAAACACACTACCTATAATAGCAATACCAAATACAATGAATGTAGGCCACATCACCTCCTGAGTAGTCATGTGGAACTGCTTTTTCAGGTAGTCAGGCAACCAGAACAACAGGAACCACCAGATACCGTCAGTCATAAACTTACCCATGAAGAAAGACCATGTCTGTGGGTATCTCAACATCTTACCCCATGAAATTTTTTCCTTCACGCCATTCTTCTCATTCTCAATCTGTTCAGGAGTAAGTTCCGTATCGTCAGCATGGATGTAGTCATATTCACCTTGGCTGATGGTGCCTTTATCAAGCATCTTCTTGGGAGATCCGAATAAGGAGAACCAGAATGCCAACCACACAAAACCGATACCACCGGTCAGGATAAACGCCATCTTCCAGCCTAATCCGTCACCGAAGTGAATTAAACACCAGGGTACAAACAGCGCTGAGATCATTGCACCCACATTGGAACCACTGTTAAAAATACCGGTAGCCAGTGAACGTTCACGTTTAGGGAACCATTCTGTTACCGTTTTGATAGATGCAGGGAAGTTTCCGGCTTCACCCAAACCAAACATACTTCTGATAATGATATGGAAAGTGATGGTCTTTCCCACGAAAGCATTTCCGATACCGCAAACAGACCAGATAATCAATGAAAGAGCCAAGCCTAATTTTGATCCTATCTTATCAATAATTACCCCTGAAAACACAGTAAGAGTCGCATAAGCAGCAGTAAAGAAGGCTGTTACGTAGGAGAAATCGGAGTTACTCCAGCCAAAACCTCCGTTCGCCACCGGCGAACAGAAAAATTCTTTTAAAAAAGCAATTACGTTACGGTCCATGTAATTAATGGTCGTAGCGAAAAATAGTAATGAACAAATCACCCACCTGTAGCGGGTCATTTTCCCGTTCACATCATCAAATTTACTCATGATAAACGATTTAATTATTTATGGTTTTTAATATCTGGGGGTCAAAAATAGACAATATAAATGAGACAAAGCTTATATTTTTGTTTAAAAGAGTGTATATTTTGATCAGAATTGACAGAATCTTATTACATTTGCATAAAACGTAAAGAGTAATATTTGAGGGCTGATACTATGAATATAGAAAGAGATACCCGTTACTGGTATGCGGTATATACCGCTCCCAGGGCAGAGAAAAAAGTAAGAGAACGCTTTCTGGAGTCTGGTATAGAGCACTATCTTCCTGTTCAGATGGTAACGCGCAAGTGGCACGATCGTATGAAGAAGGTTGAGCAACCTGTGCTTTCCGGCTATATCTTTGTACACATCCTTCCGGAAGAAATGCAAAAAGTGCTCATGACCTACGGAGCCATTGCATTTGTACGCGAGCAATCCCGTCCCGTACCCATTCCTGATAATCAGATCGAGCAACTCCGCAAGATGATCGATAAGTCTGCCGATGAGATTGAGTTCGATGTTTCCACCCTTCCTCCGGGCACTCCCGTCCGCATTACCCATGGCGATCTCGAAGGCCTTGTTGGTGAGCTGGTCGAGGTCAAAGGCAAGTATAAGGTGGCTGTTCGTCTCGATGGGTTGGGGTGTGCGCTCACAACTGTTAACGCTAGTTGTCTGGAGAAACTTTAATTTTCTCTCTCTTTTCTCTGTTCTTTTGCCTTGAAGCAAAAGAACCAAAAGTTCAAGGCTGCATTTTTTTTGCTAAAATCCGGTTCCATTCCGCTGAAGGGGCTCAAACTCGCTTCGCTCAGACAGTCGCCCCTTCTTCACGCTCCATTCCTCCTGATTTCTTCACGCAAAAAAAATGAGGCCGATCCTGGGATCGCTCGGCTTCGCCATCGCTGATGGGGTTGTTGTGTATTTAGCCTTTGCTTCACCCGGCTTTTGTGGAATACAATGCTTGGCTCGGCTTCGCCATCGTTCGGTCTACGCCAAAGACATTGATTGCATCTTCGCTTTCAAAGTCGGAGGAAGTATCTTTTGTTGTCTTTATAATACAATAGTTTATTATAAATTAATTCACTTGTTTTATAGATAAAGTTTTATTTTAAATGCGCATACTTGCTCTTTTTATTCACTAAAAGCCTTTTATTATAGTATAATTAAAACTTGTATAGTGCCTGATTCAAAGAAAAATAATATACATTTGATGATAAATACAATGGATTTTTAATTATTTTATTTAAATTTGCAACTTAAAATAGGTTTTAGTATAAATCATTTAAAAATTACGTTTATGAGACTTAATTCTACTATTTTTTCGTTAATGATGTTGTTTGTGTGTATCTCAGTAAATGCTACTGATTATGACTTATCTGTTGCCCCGGGATTTAACATAACTACGCCGGGTTCACACACTATTACTGGTGCAGGCGGTGGTTTCTATGTTACAAATACAGTCGATAATGGAGTTTATAACATAACATTGGATAATATAACCTTAACTGCTGGTACCTGGGAAAGTGCCATTGTCTTGAGTAATGAATCTACTACACCAATGACTGTAAATTTCAATATAGTAGGAACAAACTCTACAACAGGTTATAATCATGGAGGTATTAAAGCTATTGGCGGTGTAGTAAATGTTGTTTTTACTACTGTAAGTTCCGGAACTTTAACTTGTTCTGCTAATTATGACGGCAATTATGCGTTTCAGTCGGAAGGAACTGGTATGAATCCTTCTGTTGATCCCAATGTGACTTGTACTGCAACTTTGGCCGGAACTTCAATGTCTGCTGCCGATGCTTTAGCAGGTGCATTTTCCAATAAACCTCTTGTACTTACACTAACTAAAACTGCTGCCGCTTTGGATGAAACAAAAGTCAATGATTTAAAGGTTTCTCTTACCAATACCGGTGTTTCAATAGATGGTTTACAAGAAGGAGAATCGTTTGAAGTGTTCGATATTTCTGGCAGATGTGTTATCAATGCAAAAGCAGAAAGTACCAGTGAAACAGTAAATTTATCAAAAGGTATTTATCTTCTTAAAACAGCAGCCGGTACGATCAAATTTATCAAGTAATCAAATTATATATACTAAGGAAGAGCGAATTACTGATTCGTTCTTCCTTAATAACCTGAGTTCAACCCTTATTCTCTTCTTATTCTGAATTATATATCTAAATTGATAATCAGCTTTATCGTATAAATTCTGTTGCTGGAACCCTTTCACGTAGTAGCGTAGAATATGCAGCCTTGATTTTTTGTTTCTTTTGCATCAAGGCAAAAGAAAAGGTCTTTGCAATCAAGCAAAAAGAAAAGGCAGTTTAAATCATACTTAAAACTTTTAAGTAAAAATAGAAAAGTTTTAGTTATACTTAAAACTTTTGCTTATATTTGTTATTGTTTTAATTATACATTAAACTTTTGAAGATGAAAATCCCTAAGACTATTAAAAAGAGGGACGGCTATATAGCACGCATTGTTCCGTTTATGAGAAAACCGCTGATTAAGGTATTGACAGGTCAACGGCGCGTGGGGAAAAGCTATCTGTTGTTTCAGTTAATGGAACAAGTGCTGAACGAGGAGCCTGATGCTCATATTATTTATATCAACCGGGAGGATATGGAGTTCGACTTTATGCGAACGGCTGCAGATCTGAATAATTATATTCTTGCTAACCGGAAAGAGGGGGCGCGCAATTATATCTTTATTGATGAAATTCAGGATATTTCCGAGTTCGAAAAGGCTCTGCGCTCTTTACTGCTGGATGAAAGCAATGATATTTATATAACGGGAAGCAATGCCCGGTTGCTCTCAGGCGAACTGGCTACTTACTTAAGTGGCAGGTATGTGGAGTTTAAAGTGTACAGTCTTGGGTACAGTGAGTTTCTGCAGTTTCACGAACTGGAGAATAATGCCGCAAGTTATGATTTATATACCCGATATGGAGGATTACCTTATCTCATCAATCTGGA
>JGI20225J20221_1000356_pt1 | contig 89501 bp, 82 predicted proteins | sample BioMet4_FD_20221 | JGI IMG/M metagenome (IMG submission 20221) | reverse complement strand
TTTTTTCCAACTTGTTAACATTTTTTATATTATCAAAATCTTCCTCATTGAAGTTTGGGCATAGGCAACTAGAAGTTGAAATATTGGAAGGTGATGTATGAAGCATAAATGTAAGAATTGCGGACGTTTCGAGCGTGGCAAGGGTTGCACAGCTTGCTATCCGCCCGCTAAATGCAGTGGGGAGTTAGCAATTGAATGTAAGGATTTTATAAGCAAAAAGGCTTATAAAATACAGCAAGAAAAGCTGTGGAAACTAGCATAGGCAAGGAAGGTGAGAACGAATGAACCTAACAGATATTAAAATCGGCGAGAAATACAAAATGATTGAAGCCGACACCGATTTAAGTGGAAAGATTATTTTTATAAAAAAAGATGCTATCGTGCAAGTTCTTGACAAAGACAGCGGGAGCGACTTGGATGTTTTGGTACAGGATTTATCAAAACGAAAGATAACTGATGGCGTGTGGTGGATAAGCCATGAATGTCTCGAAATCATAGAGAGAAAGGAGTGATAACGAATGATTAATAAATTGGAAGAACTTTTACCGTGCCCATTTTGCGGTGGCAAGGCGGTGCTACAGCCTTATGCAAATCCAAAATATTTATATGCGATAAAATGCGAAAGTTGTGGTTGCTGGATATCTTATTTTACTGGTACAAATCAGGGCGGCGCTAATCTTAGTAAAAAACAAGAACAAGAATGCGCCTTTAAAAATCAAGACAGCATGGTAAAGGCTTGGAATCAGCGCACAAAAAAAAGAGCCTGCGCTAACAGACCCTAAGTAAATAACCTAAATAAATTATAACACAAAATTGGAGAGGATGTAAATATATGAGCAAACTGTATGAATTAAGCATGAATTTTAATGAAGTTATCGGAATGATTGACGATGAGGATGTCAGCATTGAAGCGCTGGAAGACACCCTGCAAAGCATAGAGGGAGAGATTGAGGATAAAGTCGAGGGATGCGCAAAATTCGTCAAGAATTTAGAGGGCGATGTTGATGCTATCGATGCAGAGATAGCCCGCCTGTCTAAGCGCAAAAAAACTGTTAATAACAAGATAGAAGGCATTAAGAATTACGTCATGGAGCAGATGGTTTACGTTAGCAAGGACAAAATAACAACTCCTGTATTTACGATTAGCAGAGCTAAAAACCCCGCCAAACTCGTTATTGAGGATGCAAAATTGCTGCCAGGAAATTACTTAAAAATCATTCCTGAAACCACTGTTCCCGATAACGCCGCAATCAAGGAAGCTTTGAAAGCAGGTACGGAAGTTGCCGGAGCTAAACTTGAATATGGTTTTAATTTAAGAATTAGATAATTTACAAGAGAGGGCGTGAGTATCATCGGATTACCATGTTTAATAATGGGCGAAAGTGGAAGCGGGAAATCAACAAGTTTAAGAAATTTTGAGAAGGGGCAGGTTGGAATTTTTAACGTAGCGGGCAAACCGCTGCCGTTTCAAAAACAGCTGCCAAAGTACGACAACGCAACGTACAAGGACATCATAAGCTCGTTAAGCAAGCATAAGCTCAACGCTTACGTTATTGACGACAGTCAGTATCTCATGGCGTTTGCCATGTTCGACAGGGCCAAAGAAACAGGCTATGCAAAATTTACTGACTGTGCTTTGGACTACCGTAATTTGATTGATTTTGTCATCCGCAAAACTCCTGACGACTGTATAGTTTATTTTTTACAGCACACGGAACTAGATGTAAACGGCAAAATCAAAGTCAAGACTTCGGGCAAGATGCTGGACAGTCAGCTCACCGTAGAAGGATTATTCAGCATCGTATTACTTGCTGAAGCAGATAATGAGCATTTTTTTTTCACCACGCAGTCAGAAGGCAGGAGCACCGCCAAAAGTCCTATGGGCATGTTCGCACCACAGATAGATAATGATTTGCAAATGGTTGATAAAACGATCCGAAATTACTGGAATCTAAAAACTAACAAGGAGGAAACAAAATGAAAACAGTTAATTATCAAGATGCAAAGGATGTAAGCCAATACCCAGCACTAGTAGCAGGTGGCTATGTATGCAAGATTACGAACGTAAAGGACGTTCCGGAGAAGGAATATTTGCAAATCGAATATGACATTACAACCGGTGAATTTGCTAATCATTTTTTAAATCTAGCAAATAGTTTTGGTTGGTGGGCAGGTAATTTTATTAAATCATATAAAGAGAAAGCCTTGCCGTTTTTCAAGGGTTTTATCAGTTCCGTGCAGGATAGCAACGCTAATTTTAAATTTGATTACAACGAGACAAAGCTTGTTGGCAAGCTAGTCGGGTTGGTTTTAGCGGAAGAGGAATACATCAATAATAAAAATGAAATTAAAACAAGGATGTACGTCTCATCGGTTCACAGTGTGCAGGATATTAAAAATAAAGCTTTCAAGGTTCCGGAGAAGAAAACCCTAAGCACTACCAATGAACCGGCTGCGGCACCAGCTGAGAAAAATGTCAATACCGAAGTGGCTAACAACGAAGAATGCCCGTTTTAAACCATGAATATAGACGAACTGCGGCCGTATCTAACGAATTTGAAAAAGAAGGGCAATCAGTGGACAGCTGAATGCCCGATATGCCATGACGACCATCACCTTTTTCTCAAGGAAGAAGGTGATAAAGTCTTGATGTTCTGCCAAAAGTGCCATGCAGAATTCAAGGATGTCGTCAAGGTGTTAAATATACCGCCGAAACAAGAAGAAATAACAGTGATTGAAAATTATGATCATGAATATAAAAACACAGACGGCAGCCTTAGCTATTATAAAACCCGCACCAAGTACTCGGACGGCAAAAAGAAATTTTGCTTTTGGCATAATGACGTCAATGGTACCAAGGTCTATAAAAAACCGCCTGATTGCAACAACTTATATAACCTAGATTTGTTGGCAGCTGCCGAACCAAGCCAAACGCTTTATATCGTTGAAGGCGAAAAATGTGCTGATATTATGACTAGAAGCGGATTTTTGGCAACGACAAGCAACACCGGAGCGGGCGGAAAGATAGCGTTTTCGGACACAGACCAAGCTATGCTGGAAAAATTTCCTTCTAAGGTGGTTATTCCCGACAACGACGAACCGGGAGAAAAATATGCCGCTAATTTTAAAGGTGCGGATGTTTTAAACCTGGTTGAAGTTTGGCCAGACATTAAGCCCAAGCAAGACATTTGGGACTACATCACAGGCAACCACGATATAGACCTAATTCGCAATTATGCCTTCACGCCGCCAAAAACCTATGCAGACATGGACAAAGACGAGCTGCTAAGCGCTGATACCTTTCAAGGATTATTAGCGATTAAGGACGATTTTGAGCGCAAGCAGGCAGAGACGAAATGCGAGCAGCGTTCTAAGGAGCTTAATATTTTCAGGGCGTACACGCAAAATTACAGGGCTTATAAGATTTCCCTTGCAAAACGAAAACAAGCAGGGAGCGGGCGAGAAACTGATTTCCCCGGACAGTCTTTAACGCTCAGTTGTGGCGAGTGGATAGCCGACGGCTTTGGTGTCAGGAAGAACGAAATCAACATGGGCAGCGGTGATGTCACTATGAAATATGCTTCGCCGCTACCCATAATGCCCACTGAAATATTATTCAATTTAGACACGTTAACGGAAAAAATTAAAATAGAGTTTTTCAAAGATGGCAAGTGGTCACCCATTATCTGTGACCGCATAGTTACCGCAAGCGCTAACAAGATTTTAGAGCTTGCCAACAGGGGCGTTGAGGTTAATTCGGAAAATGCAAAACTGCTAGTACAATACATAGCCGAATGCGTGGCCAGCAACCTTGATATCCTGCCTAGGTACAAAGCGATAAGCCGCCTAGGATGGATTGATAAGGACTTCATGCCGTACGCAACAGACGTTAAATTCGACGGTGAGAAGGACAACCAGCCATTGTTTAAAGCAGTTGCCCAAAAGGGCGAGCTGCAAGAATGGATTGATTTCGTCCAACCGCTTAGGAAAAATTTCTATCTGCGTATGCTCATGGCTGCGAGTTTCGCCTCACCTATAATCGAAAAAGTTAACGCCCTGCCGTTTATTTTTCACCTGTTTGGCGGCACAGGTTCAGGCAAAACTTGCGCATTAATGGTTGCTATGAGTATTTGGGGAAACCCCAAAATGGGGAAAATGGTCAGAACCATGAATATGACCATAAATTCCATGCTTGCGACGGCAGCGTTTTTGTGTAACCTGCCGTTTGCCGGAGACGAATTGCAAACGATTAAGCGCAGGGGCGAAGATTACGACGCTCTCATCATGAGGATAGCAGAAGGTATAGACAGGGGGCGCATGACTTACTCTGCGGTAAACGAAACCAAGACGTGGAAATGTTCGTTTTTATTTACAGGCGAAGAGCCTTGTACGCAGTCATATAGTGGCGGTGGCGTGAAAAACAGAGTTATTGAGCATGAATGTACCGACGTCGTCGTAGAGGACGGCATAGGCGTTGTTAGCTTTGTTAATGAGCATTATGGTTGTGCAGGAATTGAGTACATCAAGGCTCTTGGAAGTAGGAAGCTCATGGATGAGTACAACGAGATTTTCAAAAACATCATTGAGAACGTTGACACGACAGAAAAGCAAGCTATGGCAATGTCGCTCATGATGTTAGGTGACAAGATAGCCGGTGAAATATTTTTCCACGGCGAGAAACAGTTAACCACGGAGGACGTGAAAGATATGATGTGCAGTAAATCCGATATAGATATGAGCGAACGAGCCTACGATTTCGTCCTTAGTTTGATAGCGAAAAATATTAATAAGTTTGACGCTACGAGCAAAGGCGAGATTTGGGGCAAGATTGAAGGTGCTGAAATCTATATAAACAAAGATGTCTTAATGCACGAGATGTCCGAAAATGGTTACGAATTTAACGCCGTGAAGAAAAAATGGGCTGATAAGGGCTATCTGATTAAAAGCGCAGTAGGAAAAATCGTGCATCAAACAACGTGTAATAGTGTCAGGTCTACATATATTAAAATCAATCAATGCAAAGCAGCTACCAAAGAAGCAGATATTTTTGATGAAAAACCCTTTTAGACAAATTTTTAAATGTAAACTATTTGTGACTGGATTGTATCTGAAATGTGAAATACCAGCAAAAACTCTCAATAAAACATACATTTTTAGAAAAGGTATGTTTTTAAAAAAAAATGTATGTTTTCCAAATGGCTTAACCAAGCCCTTTATAGATATAAAACATACAAACATACTAAACATACCTATATTTAATATCTCGCATGGAAAAGGTTTATAAGCGGTAATCCTGTTAACTGTCTCTTATATAAGGGTATATGTTTACCGAAATGAGGTATGTTTGTATGTTTTTGAGAGTGGCACTTGGGTACAGCGATTACAAAGGTATGTTTTTGGTATGTTTTTGTATGTTTTTTGATTTAAAAAGTAAGTTTTTAGGAGACGTGCCTATGGAATTACGTCCATATCAACAAAATTTAATACAAGATATCCGGCATGCGTTCAATTCAGGCAAGCATTCAGTGTGTGCTGTGCTTGGATGCGGGGGCGGAAAATCGGTTATCGAAGGCATGATTGCAAAGTCGGCAGTGAAGAAAAATAACAAAGTATTATTTCTGGTTCATCGCAAAGAATTATGCCAACAAATAACGAACACGTTTTTAGATTGCGGGGTGGATTTAAGCAGCTGTAAAATCGCCATGGTACAGACCGTGACACGCAGACTAGGAGCTATGACTAAGCCGCAACTAATCATTACGGATGAAGCGCATCACGGCTTATCGGCAAGCTATCAGCGCATATATGATTATTGGCCGGATGTGCCGAGGGTTGGGTTTACCGCAACGCCCATGCGCATGAATGAAGGCGGGCTAGGCAAGATTTGTGACACTCTAATCGAATCGGTTTCAACGCCTTGGCTTGTTGCTAACCACTACCTAGCGCCGTACAGGTACTTTTCAGCAAAACTTGCCGATGCTGAAAACTTGCATACCAAACGTGGCGATTATGATGCCGAGGAAGTAGCGGAGCTAATGGAGAACGGCGTTATATATGGCCAGACGGTCAAGAACTGGCTGAACATAGCCAGCGGGAAGAAGACGATAGTCTACTGCGCATCGGTCAAAGCGAGTATAGATACGGCAGAAAGCTTTAAGGCGGCAGGGATTCCAGCTGCTCACATTGACGGCACGACGCCTAGCGTCTTGAGACAGAAGCTAGTATCAGAGTTCAAGGCAGGGAAAATTACAGTGCTATGTAATGTTGAACTGTTTGGTGAGGGCTTCGATGTCACCGACTGCGAGTGCGTTGTACTTTTAAGGCCCACAAAATCACTAACGCTGTACATACAGCAGTCAATGCGCAGCATGCGCTACCTGCCAAATAAGACAGCAATTATTATAGACCACGTGGGCAACGTATTCCGTCATAATTTTCCTGACGCCGACCACGAATGGACGTTAGCCGCCAAGAAGCAGAAACAGAAAAATGTAATACACATCAAAGAGTGCCCGATTTGCTATTACGTCATGCCGAACACTGAGAAAGCTTGTCCCTGTTGCGGATATGTTTTCACGAAGCAGGAAATGGCCGAATCCGAAGTAATGGATATAGAGCTTGAAGAGCTAAAGCAGATAGATATCCTAAAATCATTGCCCTATGATCACTACCGGAAAATCAAGACATTTGAAGAACTGATATTATTTCAAAAAGCAAAGAAATATAAATTTTCGTGGGTGCTGCACAAAGCGGTAGAGCTAAAAATAAGCATACCAAGCAGCTACGACTACATGATGAGGTTTATAAAAATATGAAAAAAGTAAATTTAGAAACTGAAACGGATTTAATGAACAGGATTAGACTTGAGCTTTCAAAATCAGGATTTGTCGTTTTTAGGGCAAATGTAGGCAAGATGACGATGGAAGACGGCCGTTGGTTTGATTCAGGATTGCCCAAGGGTTTTTCAGATTTATTTGCAGTGAAAGACGGCAAGGTTTATTTTATCGAAGTTAAAAAGGGTGCAAATAAGCCTAGTAAGTCACAAGTAAATTTTATTGAGCAGATGCGTTTGCATGGCTGCGTGGCAGGAGTTGTTTATTCAGTTGAGGAGGCGAAGGGATTATGCAAGTAGAGGATATTCGCAACATGATTGGCAGGATTGAGCAAAGGGCTATGAAATCAATCAAGGGCGAAGATTTTGGTATGTTTGCGGAAGCAGTTTATTTAGATCCGTACGGAGAACTTCACCCGGACGACAGCATGTTATGGCTGGAACTCATGGGCCAAGCAAGAAATCAAGGAGACATAGGGCAAGATTTTTTTGAAAGATTATTCGTTGTCCGCGGCGGCGGTGCGGTACTGGAACCAAGCGCTAAATTTGGCTATGTCATTAAACCGATAATAGGTGTGAATGGGTGGCCAACGTTAGAAGAGTACAACCGAGAAAAAGAACCGCTTAACAAGTACTTGGAACCGCTATGTAGGTTATTAAAAGAACTGAGCGAAAGGGTAGGCGATGAAAAATGATGGCTAAAGATTGCAACACCTGTAAGTACGAAAAGACTATGCAAACAGAAGAACCGTGCCGTAGCTGTAGCTGCTGCGAAGATGAAAATAATAACTGGGTTGCAAAGAAGGAAAAGGAAACAAATAAAAACTACGTCCGGGAATTTATGGAAGACAATAAGCTAAAAATTAACGTTGAGTTCCCTGTTAAGTCTTATGACGAAGAGATATATATGTTTCATTTTGATGATAATTTTAATCTAAAAGACCGCAGCGAAAATTCTAGAATCTCATTATTATTTGATTTGTTAACAGGCATTACTGAAATATCCCCACTACCGCCTTTTAGTCCTGCTAACCTGCCAAAGCAAGGGGAGCAAATTTGGTTTGTGGCTGATACTTGTGTGATCGCCGACAACTTTGATAAGTGTTATTTTTGGATGCTTGCCTGCGTAGCTTCTGGTAACGCATTCCGCACAGCGGAAGAAGCAGAGGAAGCAGCACCAAGAATCAGGAAAGAACAGGGGATGACAAAATGACAGCAAAATTACTAAATGAGAAACAAGAAGATTATCTATATCAACTGTTACCGCAAAGTGATAATAAATATTTGGCCGCTATGCTTAACGCTAGATTTAAATTACATCTTACGGCGAAGCAAATAAATAGTTACAAAAAATCTCATAAGAAAAACAAATCCGTCATACCGGTATTCAAAATTACCAAGAAGATAAAGGGGTGGCGGCATGGAAATTAAAGAAGTTAAGGAAATGTTAGCATGGTATTAGATGTATGTTGCGGTTCTAAAATGTTTTATTTTGATAAAAACAATAAAAGAGTTATTTTCATGGATAACAGGGAATTGGAAACAACATTGTGCGACGGCAGAGAGCTTAAAGTTAAACCCGACATAATCGGAGATTTCAGACATATACCCTTTGAGGATAATATGTTTCACTTGGTAGTGTTTGACCCGCCACACTTAATTAAAGCAGGAGATAGCTCTTGGCTAGTAAAAAAATACGGAAAACTAAACATAGCTACATGGAAGGACGATTTAACACAAGGCTTTAATGAGTGCATGAGGGTTTTACAAATAAATGGGACGCTTATTTTTAAGTGGAACGAGGAACAGGTTAAGCTTGCTGAAATTTTAAAGCTGTTTCCTCAACAACCTTTATTTGGAAATAAGAGGACGAAAACACATTGGCTAGTATTCGTAAAATAAAAAGGCTCTAGGGCTAAATTTGGGGGTGAAGAAATGGAAACAGAAGAAACTCAAAAATCTATAAATTACATAGCTCTTTTTTTAAACAACAAGCAATTAAAAATAAACCAAAATTTTAAAATTGTCACAGAGGATAAATATTTAAAAGATAAAAAATTTTTCTTTTCTAATGATTGTACTTTACAGTGCACTACTCCAAAGTATTTTGATAATTATATGGGAATATTAATAGATATATTAACAGGCTTGGTAGAAATAGAAATAATAAAAAGGGGAAGAAGGAAAAAATAACATGAGCGAAATGATTGCTAACTGTTTGGGAAAAGAGGAGGGTAGCGAAAAATGAATAAAACAAGATTAGCTAAAATAATTAAGATAGCAAATAAAATAATAGATATTGATAATGCTTTGGACGAAATTTTAGCAACGGAACAAAAAAGTCGAGACAATACACCCGAAAGCTTAATGACCACAGATAGATATAGAAATACAGAAAGAGCAATTGGCGAATTAGAAAATGCTTCACAGGGTGTTGCAGATGTCAAAATCGCATTACAAAAGATTATTGATAACAAATATGATTATTAGACAAACTAACGAAAGGGCGGATAATAAAATGATTGACAAAGAAAAGTTGCGGGAATTTTTAATGAGCAGAAACCAAGAAGCTAATAATGAGGTTGCAAAAGATAGTGCAGTACATCTTTATTACTATAATTTAGGCCAATCCCATGCAACGGATGAGATTATTACTAAGCTTGATTCAGGTGAATTCGATACCGAGGAGGGAAAGCATGATAGCGATTAAAACGCAAGAGGATGAAATTATTTTTAACCCGGCAAGAATTTATGCGATTAGTAATTACGGAGATTATAAAGTAGTAGCCGTGGATGCTCACAAGAAAGAGCATATACTCGGAATCTACCCTACTTTTAAAAGGGCAAATGAAGAAGTGTACTGCATTTTTCAGACTATTGATGCACAAGCAGAACCCGTCGCTTATGCTATGTCGGAGGGTGATGAATGATGTTCGATTGTTTTATGTACTTGCTGGGGTTTTTGCTGATTTTGGCGGCATTGGAAGCACTGATTATTGTGTGCTTGTTGATAAAGGATTGGAGAATCCATGAAAAATAAACCTACAAAATGCACCAAGCCGTTGGGCACATGTCCGCTAAATAATCAAGGCAAGTGTTGTTGTTATTGCAAGAGCAAAGACAAATGCTCTTTGGGTGCTTGCCACAGCGTGCCTGATAGGTGTAAAAATCGTTTTTAATATTAATGCTTGTGTTTATATGAGCGTGATAATAAAAACGCTCAAAACTAAAATTTGGAGGTAACAAATGTTAATAATATACGTAGCACATCCATTTAGTAATGACCCTGCCGGCAATATGGCAAAGATTGACGAAATTATGAAAGAATTAACCGCAAAGAACCCTAACGACTGTTTTATTTCACCTTTGCACAATTTTTCTTTTGATAAAACGTCTACAGAAACACAAATTTTATCCAGGTGTTTTAAATTGCTTAGCAGTTGCGATGAGCTTTGGTTGTACGGGAATACTGCATCAAGCGTAGGCTGCCGAGCAGAAATGGCTTTTGCTAGATACTTGAGTATACCAATCGTGTTTAAAGAATAATCAGCGAGGTTTTAAACGAAGGGGAGGTGTAAGCTTGCTTAGTAAAATGGCTCAAGACATGAAAGCAATTTTACAGAAGTCTTATTATGCTCAAAAACTATTGGATGCTGACATAGACAAGCGCACGGAAATACGTCTGTTGATGGAGAAGATAACGCCGACATTAAGCGATATGCCGCGTGGTGGTAGTGACGATGACAAGATGTGTACGGCGCTCATAAGGTTAGAAATGCTTGACATTAAGATTGCTGATGACGTTAAAACCCTAACTGACTTACTAGTCAGAAATCGAATCTTGATTGATTCGCTTGACGACTACGAGCTACGCATGATTTTATCCCTACGCTACGTAAATTTAGAGCGATGGAACAAAATAGCGCGACTTGTAAGGTCGTCAAGAACAAGATTGGTTATGAAGCATGATTTAGCGCTTGAAATTTTATCAAAGTCGGTACAAAACGGAACATAATAAAGTGCTATAATAGTATTATTAGAAATATGAAAGATACGTTTATTGATACTATACAAAATACACAAAAAGCCGTTAAGCCATGTGCTTAATGGCTTTTTTAATGCAACGAAAGGGGTGAGCAGACAGTGATTAAGTGTCCTAACAAAGACTGTGAGTATCATGGGATAGACGGTTGCTGCAAAAACATAACACTTGTCGAGCTTAAAATATCGGCTGGCTTGCGCTGTCTGCAATATACTCCACGTGTTACATGCAAGGATCTAGATGCTCCATTTCGTTCTAGGTGTAGGCGAGAGCATGGCAAGTACAAGTCTGACAATAAGAAGGTCGTGACTTAGCATGCCTTGGAAATTAAAAACTGCTTGTAGGTATCCGGGATGCCCTAACCTTGCAATTAAGAATGGTTATTGCAACCTGCACAGCTATTCGCAAACAAGAACGGATGATAAAGAACAAGCCTTCTATCGTTCCCGTGATTGGCGAGAGACGTCTGCTTTATACAGGAAGCTGCATCCTATTTGTAACAAGTGTAAGAAAGCCCCTGTTGCTATCGTGCATCACAAAGTTCAGCTGTACGAGCTTTTGCGCAGAGGTGAAGACCCATGTAGTGCTAAATGGCTTGAAGGGCTGTGCTGGAGCTGTCATGAGCGTACGAAAAGGCAAGAAAGTAAATAATGGGGTATACGGTCAAAATACCTACATTTTCTTACGTATTCGCGAGCGTGCTCCAATCAACTCGAATTTTCGCAAGTTTTAAAATTTTTTATGAAAGGGGACGCAAAAATGGGCAAAAGAGGTCCGGCTAAGAAGCCAACAACACTAAAAATATTACAGGGAAACCCAGGCAAGAGGCCGCTCAACTTAAATGAGCCGAAGCCTAAACCTATAATGCCGCCAATCCCCAAATGGCTTGATACGGCTGCTAAAAAAGAGTGGAAAAGGATAGCGGAAGAATTAAAAACAATGGGATTATTGACTTATATTGATGGCGCGGCTTTAGCCGGCTATTGCAAATGTTTTTCAATGGTGCAAGCTGCCAATGCCGAAATAAAAGAGCGTGGAACTACTTACACTACGCCCACGGGCTTTATTAGAGATAATCCTGCTATCGACAGAATGAGACAATATCTAACATTAATGCGACAGTATTTAAGTGAATTTGGACTATCCCCTGCGTCTCGTGCAGGATTAGCAATAAAGCCAATTGATACAGAAGATGATCCAATGGAGCAAATCGCCAACCGGAGGCGATAATCATGTTTTCGCAACAAGAAGCAAATTTTGTAGTTCAATTTTTTAACGGTTTGAAACATACAAAAGGCGAATGGCATGGAGTTAATTTTGACTTACTGCCATGGCAAGATGAAGCATTAAGAGCCATTTTTGGCAATTTAAAAAAAGACGGTTTTAGGCAATATAACACTGCCTATATTGAGGTTCCCAAGAAAAACGGTAAATCAGAACTTGGTGCCGGTATGGGATTATATATGACATGTGGTGATGGTGAATGGGGTGCAGAGGTTTACGGTTGCGCTGCTGATAGGGCGCAAGCAAGCATTGTTTTTGATGTCGCTGTTGATATGGTTGACCAATGTCCCGCTTTAAAAAAACGGATTAAATTAATCGCATCAAAAAAGCGCATGGTTTACACGCCTACTAATAGCTTTTATCAGGTATTAAGCAGCGAGGCATTTACTAAACATGGCTTAAACGTCCATGCCTGTATTTTTGATGAATTGCATGCCCAGCCAAACAGAGAACTATATGATGTCATGACAAATGGTAGCGGCGACGCCAGGCGTCAGCCTTTGTTTTTCGTTATAACCACTGCGGGAGACGATCCCGAACGTAACAGTATTGGTTGGGAAGTCCATAAAAAAGCTGTTGATATTTTAACAGGCGTTAGGACGGACCCAACTTTCTATAGCATGATTTTTGGTATTGAACCCGAAGAAAACAGGGTGTGGTCGGGAAGAAAAAGCAAGACATTTGAAAAGGTTGACTGGGAATCAAAAAAGATTTGGAAAATGGTCAATCCTTCCTTTGGACCCGCTTTGGCTTTTTCAAAAATAGAAGAATTCTATGATTCGTGCAAGGGCAATCCTGCATCTGAACGTAATTTTAGGTGGTTAAGGCTGAATGAATGGTGCCAATACAAATTAACCAAATGGGTACCTCTTGAAAAATGGGATGCCACGGCAGGATTGCTGGATATCGAAAAATTAAAAGGACGCAAATGTTATGCGGGTTTGGATTTATCCACAAAAATAGATATTACTGCTTTTCTTTTATTATTTCCACCTGATGATAATAACGAGAAATGGGCGATGCTGCCTATTTTTTGGGTGCCTGAAGAGGGTTTAGCGGAAAGAGCAAAAAGGGATGGTGTCCCTTATGAACAATGGGTTAAAGAAGGTTTTATCAAAACTACGCCCGGTAACGTAATTGATTATCAATTTATAAGACAAACAATCACTGGTTATAATCCTGACGGCGTTCACGCTCATTGTTTAAGAGATGATTACGAAATAGAAGAATTAGGGTTCGACCCATGGAATGCCGGTCAGATTGCTTTAGATTTAACCGATGACGGATTGTTATGTGTAGAAACGAGACAGGGTTTCAAAACCCAATCGCCAGCGATGAAGGAAATAGAGAAATTAATATATGAATGTACTTTAATTCATGGCGGCAATCCTGTTATGCGGTGGATGTTTGGTAATTTAGCAGTTAAAAAAGATGAAAATGAAAATGTCAGACCGGTTAAAGACAAGTCTACTGGTAGGATTGATGGCGTGGTTGCGTTAATAAATGCTATGGCACGGGCTATGTTGCATGAAGATGAATCAACATCTATATATGAAACACGAGGAATATTAACTATGTAGGGGGCATAATATGAATATAATCAAGCCGCTTGTTAAAAAAGTTTTTAGGTCGTTAAATCTATCTGGGATTGGCAACCCTGAGCAGTGGCTAGTCGATATGTTTGGCGGCGTTAGGACTGCAACCGGTACGAATATTACAGAGATTACCGCTTTACGAAATACAGCGGTGTATGCCTGTGTGAGAATATTATCAGAATCATTAGCCTCTGTGCCTTTTTTATTGTTAAGACAGGAACAAAAGGGCAAAGGTACTTCTCATGCTACAGATAATCCCTGGTATGATATTTTGAATAGCGTTGCTAACAGTGAGATGACGGCTTTTACCTTGCGTGAAACAATGATGGCTCATTTGGTTTCGTGGGGTAACGCTTACGCATGGATTGAGCGTGACCGTTATCAACAGCCTGTAGGATTGTGGCCATTAAGACCAGACAGAACATGGCCTGAAAGGGACCCTACTACAAAAGTTTTGCAATATAAAACGGTTCTGCCAAATGGCGAATGGATTACTATTCCGAAAGAAGACATGTGGCATATTCCGGGTCTTGGTTTTGATGGCTTGAAAGGCTATAGCCCGATTGGTCTATGTCGTGAAGCTATCGGTATGGCGCAGGCCACTGAAGAATATGGCGCAAGATTTTTTAGCAATGGAGCGAGGCCAGCTGGAATATTGAAGCATCCGAAAACATTATCGGAAGGTGCGCAAAAAAGGCTGCGTGAAGGATTCGAAGAAAAGTACACAGGGTTGACGAACGCTCATAAGATGATGATATTAGAAGAGGACATGAGCTACGAGGCAATTGGCCTTCCTCCGGAAGATAGTCAGTTTATGGAAACACGGCGATTCCAAATTGAAGAAATTGCCCGCATTTTCAGAGTGCCTCTCCACATGATTGGCGATTTAGAACATGCTACCTTTAGTAACATCGAACATCAATCCCTGGAATTCGTTAAATTCACTTTATTTCCGTGGGCGGTGCGTTGGGAACAATCAGCAAACTTTAAATTATTAGGGCCTATTGATAGAAAAACTTTGTTGTTTAAGCACAGCTTGGCGGAACTAGAGCGTGGCGATTTGAAATCACGCTACGATGCTTACAGCATTGCTATCAACGGGGGGTGGATGTATCCTAATGAAGCAAGACTTACGGATGACCTAGACCCATTGCCGGAAGAGCTTAATACTTTAAGAGCGCCGTTGCAATCATTGCCAGCTGATATAGCAAAAGCTTATTGGAGTTCTAAAATCACACCGAAAGGAGATACACCTAATGCCTAAAAAGGAAAACTCAAAAAAGGAAATTAGATTTTCCGGAGAAATAAGAGCAGCTCAAAATGATGCTGAACCTGAAAAACATATTGTAGTTGGCCAACCAATCGTTTTCGAGCAGCCAACTGTTTTGTTCACCGATGAAAGCGGTGTTGAATATAAAGAAGTTGTTGATAAAAATGCTTTGACCACTACTGATTTGTCAGATGTCGCTTTTAAATATAATCATAGCGACGATGTAATGGTAATGGCCAGGACGAGAAATAAAACGTTGACCTTGAAAGTGGACGGTCAAGGCTTATCTGCTGAAGCATTATTGGCAAATACAAGCTCCGGAAATGATATGTATGAATTAATAAAGCGTGGAGATATTGACAAAATGAGTTATGCGTACGTCGTAGCTGAAGATAGTTATGATCATGAAACTCATACGCGTAGGATTTTGAATATCAAAAAGCTTTATGATGTTTCAGCAGTCGATTTTCCGGCTTATGACCAAACCAGTATCAGCGCCAGAGACTATTTTTCATCTAAAACTGAAGAGGAAAAGCACATTTCTGATGAAAAAAATAAAGAAATTATGAATTTGCGCAAACTTAAAGTTAGTTTGGCAGAGAAATCTATTCAATAATTGCAACCTGGATAGGTTGTTTTTATAAACCTTAACTTGTATTAACTGGATAGTTAGCAAGATTCCTGGATAGGAATTGGTACAAAAACGCATAAAAATAGCGAAAATCAATCAAAAACTAATAAAAATTAAATTATGAGGTGAGAAAATGGATAAATTAGCAGAATTAATGGAAAAAAGAGGCCATGCGGTAAAGGTAGCTCGTGAGCTAATTGATAAGTGTGACGCAGAAAAACGTGCTATGAACGCCGATGAAACAGGGAAATATGAAGCGGCCATGTCTGATTTTGATACTTTAGATGCCCAAATTAAGCAAGAACAAAGAGTAAAAAACTCAGAAAAAGAGATTGAAGCACCTTTTAATCCGGCAAAGCAGGAATTCAAGAGTGACGCAGAAAAGGCAGCGATTGAACAAAGAGCCGCTTTCAACAAATATTTGCGTTCCGGTTCTCGTATGTTGAATGAAGCAGAGCATAGGGCGTTATCTGCCGGCGTTGATACTGACGGTGGATATTTAGTAGCACCACAAGCTTTTATTGCTACATTGCTAAAAGCTGTCGATGATTTGGTAGCCATTAGAGGATTAGCCACTATTATTCCTTTGGCAAAAGCCGAATCTCTTGGTGTTCCTACGATGGACACAGATGTTTCCGATGCAGATTGGACACCTGAATTGTCCACAGGCTCTTTAGACGATTCTTTGAAATTTGGTAAAAGGGAAATGCTTCCACATGCCTTTGCAAAACGTGTAAAAATTTCTAACAAGCTTTTACGCCAATCCACGATTGATGTAGAAGCTCTTGTAAGAGGTCGTTTGGCTTATAAATTTGGCGTTACTGAAGAAAAGGCTTTCATGACAGGCGATGGAGTAGAAAAACCTTTGGGCATCTTTACTTTATCTAATGACGGCATTAGAGCAGATCGTGATGTTGCTGGAAATAATACTGCCACTGCAATCAAGGCTGATACTTTAATTGATGTGAAAACATCTTTAAAAGCTCCTTACCTTGCTAGTACAAGTTGCAAATGGCTTTTCCACCGTACAGTTTTGGGCGAAATTCGCAAACTTAAAGATGGTAATGGCCAATACATTTGGCAGCCGGGTTTGTCAGGCGCTATTCCTGATCGTATTTTAGAAATTCCATATGTAACATCTGAATATGCTCCTAATACCATGACTACAGGTAAGTATGTAGGAATTTTGGGAGATTTCAAAAATTATTGGATTGCCGATGCGTTAAGCATTCAAATTCAACGTTTAGTTGAACTATATGCTGAAACCAATCAAGTAGGTTTCATTGGTCGTGCTGAAGTTGATGGTGCTCCTGTAATGTCCGAAGCGTTTGCTCGTATAAAATTGGCTTAATTTAAAAGAAAGCGAGGGTAAATTATATGAATTTAAGTAACGATGTAAAAATTACAAAAGTAGCTGTGGCTGCTGTTTCTGCCGGGACAGAGGTTCTCGGTTCGATATTGGACATGCAAGGATACGAAGGAGTTGCGTTCATAACCTCTATCGCTACGGCGAATGCCGGCAACTTGCTAAAAGTAAAGCAAGATGATGATTCCGCTATGGGTTCTCCTGCTGATTTAGAGGGTTCAGGAGTGGTAGCAACAGCGAATGCTGAAGTTGTATTTGCTGACGTGTATCAACCGACAAAACGGTATGTAAGAGCTTCTGTGATTCGTGCAGGTGCTAATACCGCAGTTGGCGAGATCTATGCAATTCAATATAAGCCAAAAGTAATGCCTGTTGATAATAGCGTTACGGACATTATTGTTGGCGCAGTTCTTGTGTCTCCCGATGAGGGCGTAGCATAATTATTAAAATAAATGAGTAGGATATAAAAATCCTACTCATATTTTTTGGAGGTGTGAAAATGAGTGATGAAAGTTATCAACCTAAAGTTTATAAAACAAACGGCGGCGATATGCTTGTCGTTGCGAATGGCGGTACTATAAAACTTGAAGCAGGGTCCTTAATTGTACCTGCTAGTGGTGCACAAGCTGCTTTAGTTGCGGCTATTACTGCTGTCGCTGCCACTCAAACAGCTAGTTATGTACAGGCAGATGCGCAGTCTGTAGTGGATTTAGCAATGGCAAATAAAGCAGCTATTAATGCGATTTTAATTGCATTAACAAATCTTGGCATTATAGCATCGGAATAGGGATGTGATGATATGTTAAGCACTCAAGCATTGACTACGGTTGCTGATGTCAAGATTTACTTAGACATAGACACCGGTGATACATCACAAGATGCGAGTATTGAACAGTTGATTAATGCCGTGAGTGATGATATTGCTCAACGTTGTAATCGTATTTTCGGTACGGTAACAGCTACTGAAAAAATAGTAGGTTCCGGCAGACAGTATTTATCTTTGGCCAATTTCCCAATTACAGCCGTTTCCGCGGTTTTGATAAATGATGAGGCTATAGATTCAAGTGAATACGATATTGATGCCGCATCCGGTCAATTATTGCGAATCAATGGGATTTGGCCAACACCATCATCTGTTTATCAGGTGTGTTATTATCCTATGATTCCGGAAGCTACGTTAAGAGAAAATACACCTCAAAAACGGAATATTTCAGTCTCTTATACAGGGGGATACATCTTGCCGTGGCAAGCGACACACATTGCTCCTATTATTGTGCCAACATTACCCAATGATTTAATCATGGCTTGCATAAAAATGGTGGCCAGCGATATAAACCGAAAAGGCAGCGAGCATGAAAGCTCCGAAAGTTTAGGACCGTTGCAATCTTCGTTTTTATCGCAGGACTATTCAGAAGCGGTTTTGGGAATTTTGGAACGGTATAAAAAGCCGGTGGTATTATGAGAAAATCAACGGTCACAATTCAGGCGCCAACTACTACTTACGATGAAGAACGAAATGCAATCAAGAATTTCGCTGACGTCGCTACGTTAAAGGGTTTTATTCTGCCGGAAAATGGGGACCTGGTACAAAGAATTTATGGATTAGACGAAAAGGTTACTCATAGGTTCATTTATAAAGGGCAATCTGCTTTTTTAGTCAAAGGCAACAGAATTGTTGAGGACGGAATCTCGTATGATATTATTTGGCCGGCTAACTATTGTAAAAAAGTCCTGGACGTAAAATTACAATTAGTGACCACCAATGATAACACGAATCCTGTTGTTGAGGGAGGCTGATTATATGGCGCTTACTTTAGTATCAGGGACAAGCCGTAATGGGCGTAGGAAAGGCACTGCTAATCCAAATTCCTATGAACGTGCTATTTTAAGAATTGGGCAGGCAATACCTGAAAGGGTTAAACTTTCGATGGAACATGTTGCTGATGAGATTGTGGCTACTGCTAAGAAATTGGCACCGCATAAATCAGGGGAATTGCAGGATTCTATTTCGTGGGCATGGAAGAAAACTCGCAAAGGTTGGCAGATTAGAATCACGACAACGCCGGCTAAAAATCCTAAAGGCGTTTCTTATGGGCAATACGCCGAATGGGACCCGTTGTTTAGCAAGACGGGCGAGAAGCCTTTTTTATATCCTGCGTTTGATGCCCACAAAGATGAGATGCAGGATATTATTAAAACTGCGATGTTGGAGGTGTACAAGGAATATGGACTCTAAAATCGCTTTTGTAAATGCTTTGCTTACTTGTTGTGACAGGGTTTACGTAGCAAACCAATCGCCCAATACACCGATTTATCCTTTAATACTATATGAACAAGTTCAAAATAAGCCTGTTGTATACGCTGATAACTTGCCTCAAACGCAACAGAAAACCTATTGGGTATATTTGTATAACACATTGTCATTAGCTACTTTAGAAACTACCGTTGATGCCGCATTGTCAAATTACACAAGCAAGTTAATAAGGGAAAGCACGAACGGTCCTGTGATTTCAAAAATTAAAGAATATTCTATATTCGAGGAGGTTGAATAAATGTCAAAAGTTGGATTAAAAAATTTACATTATGCTAAGTTGCTTAGTGATACTTCTGCCGGCGTGTCTTACGATGCACCGGTAGCACTTCCCAATGTAATTTCTATTGATAGAAAAGTTGCCGCCACGAGCGACACATTATATGCCGACAATGGCCCGGCAGAAATTAATGATGCTCTAGGAGCTATAACATTAACAATCAATAGAATTGAATTATCACTTGCGGAACAAGCTGCTTTATTGGGGCATACAATTGTAGGTGGGATCATGGTATCAAACATTGACGACATAGCTCCATACATTGCGTTAATGTTTGAGGGCACCAAAACCAACGGAACTAAGCGTTACAAGAAAATACTAAAAGGTAAGGCTATGGTTCCCGATGAAAGCTATAAAACAAAAGGTGAAAAGCCAGAGCCGCAAACTGATACTATTGTGATTAACTGCGTTCGCAGAGATTATGATAGCAATTGGGAAAAGACGGCAGATGAAGAGCACCCTGATTATGTTGCTTCTATCGGCGCTAATTGGTATACAGCAGTTGAATCTACCGGTGATGCTGTTGTTCCTACGGTCGCTTGCGTGCCTGCTGATGCCGCCGTTGATGTTGCCGCCAATGCTTCAGTGGTATTAACCTTCAGCGAAGCTATGACAGCATCCAGTTTGGTTGTTGGTGAATCCTTTATTTTGCAGAAAGCTGACGGCACTCAAGTTGTTGGTACCGGAACGTGGAATACCGGTCATACGGTTTATACTTTCGTGCCAACTACTGTGCTTACTGCTGCCGCTAGTTATGACGTTATTGTTACCAAGGCGGTTAAAGACCTTGCCAATAACAGCCTAGCTGCAGTCAATGTATTTAACTTTACCGTTGCCGCTTAATCGTATTTTATCTGGGGTAGTCTATATGGCTACCCTTTATTTTTTAAATTAAAGGAGTGCTGAAAATGGAAAAGCCTAACCTGATTCTAAACGGGGAAGTTTATATAATGCCTGAGCCAAAGGTGAAATTATGGCGATTGATGGCTGAATTTAGGGATCAAAGCAATAAGCTAAAAAATGAATTAAGTGAGCAGTTGGAAAAGCTTAATATATTAAAAAACAATAAAGACCCTCAAACTATCGAAGCTTTTGCCAACCTATTAGATAAAATTGAAAAATTGACAGAAAAAATTAACAACGAAACCGTCGAAAGAAAGTTGCGAATTATTAAGGCTGCTTTTGAAATTGATGATATTGACGATTTGGGCGTTGATGCGGTACCCGCTCTGTTTGTAAAAATAGATACTTATTTGAATGTACTAATGTCGGGAAAGGCTGACCAACTCCCAAACCCGCAAGCTCCGATAGTGGAGGAGTAAAATTATCGGAGTATGAAAGCCTAGTTTATCTTTATTCAAACCTACATGAAAGTTATGGTTGGACACAAAAGGAAGTAGATGATCACAAACTCACATGGATCATGGATATCCTCATAGTCAAATCTAAAAGCAAGGACATGGAAAAGCAACCAGAAATAGTACCATTCGAGAATGTTTTTTAATTTGAGAACAAGGAGGTAAAATAATGAGCCAAACAGTTGACGAACTTGTCACCATCTTGACGTTAGACACGTCTGAATGGGAAAAGGACTATCAAAAGGCTAACAAAAAAGTTAAGGATGCTGCCAAGCAATTGACGCAAGAAAATAGGACCAACAAGGTCCAATTGCAGCTTGAAATGTTAGGCGCTGATGCCGCATCCGGTAAGATATCATCCATAAGCCGTCAAATTAGCATTTTAACCGAAATGGTTAATACTCAAAAACAAGCTGTTTTATTGCATCAAAACGCATTTAATAACCTAACAACCGTTGCTGCCGGTTATCAAACTAAAATGGCCTCTTCAGTCTCTAAAACTGATGTTGCTTATAAGGAATTGGAAGCACGCTATAAAGCTACGAATGCCGCTTCTATTGCTATGGGAAATAACGTTGGCAAGGAACAAATAGCACTTGCTAAACTTGAATCTCAATTAAGGACCACTACATTAGCTAGGACAGCCGCTTATAAAGCTATGGCTGCATCAGCCTATACTTTTGTTAACACTGCGTCTTTAGCTTTGGCGGCGGTTGGAGCGGCTTCTGTAGCTATGGCCGTTAAAGTCGAACAAGAAAACAAAAGATTTAGTCTTGCTTTTGGGTCTAGTGCTGATTCTATGCGTGAATGGTCAAAGACTGCCGGAGAATCAATAGGCGGGTTTGATGATGATTTAAGAAATTTCGCAGTGCAAATGAACCAAGCACTTGATAACATGAATTTTACTAGGGAAGAAAGCCAAAAAGTCTCACAAGAATTTGCGGTGCTTGCATTTAATTTAGCTGCAATGCGCGGTGAGAATCCTGAAGAAATTTTTAATAAATTAAGGTCGGGCGTGTTAGGCCAAGTCCGTGGCCTGAAAGAATTAAATGTTATCGTAACGGACAATATGATTACCCAATATGCCTATACTAATGGAATTGCCGCTCAAGACGCTACGTTATCAGAGCATCAAAAAGCCTTGGCACGTATTGGAATTATTCAGCAGCAAACAGCTGATGCTACTGGATATATGGCCAAAAATTCTTCAGATGCCAATGTGCAAATGATGCAACTCAAAGAACATATTGCCGACCAGGCAAAGAGCTTAGGCAAGGACTTGTTACCGGCTTATAAAGATTTATTAACGATGCTAGACAAAGCCGCCAAAGCTTATAACGCTTTCAACGAGGCTTCTAATGGCGCTAATTCCGAGATAGTTACTGCCGGTGTTGAAATGGCTGCCTTTAACCGTATCCCTTTTCCACCCTGGTTAAAATTAGCTGGTGATATTGCTATAGCAACTTACAACTTGCAAAATTATATTACTAAGCAAAAAGAAGCTAAAGATGCTAATGAAACAGAATACGTTATTGGACAAAAGCCGTCGGAAACACAGGCAAAATTAAGATGGAATGAAGCTAGAAAAACATATCAGAAAGAGATAGAGGGAACGCCGCTTGTTATAGCTCCTTGGTTCAATACTTATGAATGGAAAGACTTATCACCTGAAGAACTTGCAAATGTAAAAAATAAGCAAGCCGCTATGGATGAAGCTAAAACAAAGGCTGAAAACAGTAGCCAAATAACTGATGCTGAAAAGGCAAGAGAAGCTGCCAAGCAAAAGGCTTTAAATGAAGCTGATTTGGCGGCTAAAAAAGAAATAACGCTAAGCCTTTACAAGCTAACTCATGATGAGCTACAAAATGAACTGCATGATTTAGACGAAAAATTTAAAACTTATCGCGAGAAACATATAGACGATTTAACCTTAACTGAGTGGTACGAATCATCAAAAGCTAAAATCATGCGGGATTACAATGATAGCACTGTGGCCAAAATTAAAGAAGCCTTCCAGTCCGAATTGCAAAATAGGCTTGACCAAATCGAAATAGAAAAAAGAGCTTACAGGCAAAAGGGCATTGATGAGGTACAGGCTACAAAATGGGCGGAGGAAGAAAAGCGAAAAGCTGTGCAGAGTACTGCTTTAGATGCTATTAAAAATAATCGCAAACTTTTAGAAGATGTTCGTGACGCTATGGTTTCGACCACTGCGACTTATACAAAAAATGGTGAAACTCATACTTTGCAATATTCAAACGCAGATCGTTTAAAACGTTTGCAGGAAAATTTACTCAAACAAAAACGTAAAGAATTGGGCATTAAAGAGGGTGATACTTTTTCACCTGAATTAATCAAACAATATTCCGATATCCAAAGCTTTGTTCAAAACAATATGGTCCCTGGTTTGACTATGGACAAAAGCATGGGCGATGGGCTTAATGGTTTTAATACTGAAATAGGCGGTTTGCCAAATAAATTCGCAGCTGTTGGCCAACAATCAGCGGCGGTATTTTTTGCTCCCTTCGATGCGAAAGTGCAGGATTTGGCTAACCAAATAGGCGCGGCCAGTACGAACGCGGGGACTAATAGCAAGCCAAATATTGTCAATCATAATAATATTGATATTACTATTGATAAGCCTGTTGTTCGTAGTGAAAGTGATATTGCAGAAATTACAAACCAAGTATCAACAAATATTGAAAATGCTATACAAAATGCAACCGGGGGTGCTGCAAATGGTTATTAATATTGGTGAAGCTACATCATTCAAAGCACCTGACGGGTGGCAAGTAGAACCGGATGACAGACAATCCATAGAAAAGGTTATTGGCGGCGTTGTGGTCGTTGACAATGGAATTATAGCCAACGGAGAAGTTATAACCTGTACGGCTATATTTACGGCCGCTAACTATACTCTGATTAATGGCTATTGGGTAAACAGAACCAAAGTAACCATTACGGATGAAAAGGGTGAGAGTTTAACCAATAGAAGGGTTATTATAAGACGGATTTCTACTAATTCTAAATTCCCTCAAAAATATATCTTGCAATTGGAATTTTGGAAGGTGTGATGATTTATGACTTTAGCAAGTTTAAATATTGCTTTGCAAACGAAAACTATATCAGACACCTTTCATGCAGATGCTTTTGACGCACCAACAATAGGGTCGACTATAAGCGGTACCGTTCTGGGATTTAGCTATGGGTTTACGGTTGACACTTATAGCTATAACGAAGAAACCAAAAAATACAACATTACAGGAACTTATGATATTAACAATAAGATGAATCTTGATATTGACGGAACGGCAAGCCCCTCGATTGATTTTACTGATGGCGCGGAATCAATCACCAGCAAAACAGTTAGTAAAATTGGTAAAAGCGCAGTACAACATTTTGATGACTTTTATCCAACCGGATTGCTAACGAAAAATTCATTAGGAAATTGTTATTGTAATTTAACTTATATGAGTTTATTGCAAAAGGTGTTTGGATGGACAGGCATTATTCCAACAACATTAGTTAATGTGTATGAGCGTGGCTCTAATATCTATATGGTCCAAAGAGGAAAAGAAACAGGAACCGTCACTATCCTAGATGCGGATTGTAAATATCCAACAATTAAAAGAAAAAAAATGAATTTATTGTATGATTCAAATCTCAATTATTATTTGACGGGAGATTTGCCGGATAATTTTAATGCTAGTACTTCTGTAGATCCGGATGAAGGGCAAACATTAATATCTGGTGTTTTTGTTGTTGGTGAAAACACACAAACATTTTCCTATGGTTTGCTTACATCTGAAGCTTTCGCAAGTACGGATAATACAAAAATTGGTACAACTACTTACACATATGACGCGATTGTCCCACCCGCTAATTTAACAGGTAAGGCAGCGCAGCTGGTGGAAACAAAGGTTAATACACCGCCAACATTAACAACTGCCAATATCCCTTACAGAGTTGTGCAATCTGTCACGAATGAATCTACTTTAGTAAATGTTTTTGCTACAAATGGCAGAGACTTAATAAAATCTACTGAAACGATTATTACTACAATTAAGGGTTTCAATTATATAGATACTGCTGGTAATACACAAGCTTTCGCTGATGAAGTTACAACAGTTGTTAATGAAACCATATACTCTGACATGGGGCAAGGACACTGGGGTGTTGCTGTTTATCGTGACGGTGTTCTAATGAATTCGCAGATCGTGACGGGGAACCCCGGAGCAAAAGCTTCGCCATGGTCAATAAAGGATGCCTCTACTTATGCCGGTCATGCCAATAAAGTAGGCCCGAATAAAGTAAGATTACCGGGTAGGTTTAGCGGCAGTATGAATATTAACGTTTCAGATTCGACAACATTAACCAGGATTGTAAATGCAATTGAATCTCTTAATGGAAAAACAGAGGAAAGGGTTTCACTTGTTTATTTAGGTTCTAGTTTTTGCGATTTCATTAATAAGATTTCATGGCGCGGGAATATTTACTATTTAGAAAGCAACAACGTGCAGCAATTACCCGAAAAAACATATCAACAGCTTGAATTAGTGAGGTGGTATTAATGAGCCTGCAAACGTTAACCAGCATGATAGCGAGAATAGTTGCGAACAATAAAAATGTTGCTCAAAACAATATCAAACAAGGGCAGGTGGTTGGAAATGGAGTTTTGGTTGACGGGATAAATTACAATTACAGCGTAGCGGTCGATGTAGATATCGAAGACGGTGATATGGTTTATGTAATGTTTAACGATAGCCACAGCCGAGCGGTGGTGATTGGCAAATGATTCAGGAGAAGGTGCTGGCTGTTAATGATGTATTTATTACTACAGACAGCGGCAAAAAGACACCGCTTGGCAATCGTATTTTTGATGTAGGGGATTTGGTTTGGACTGATGGCAATTACGCTTTTGGGACAAAAAAAAATACTAATTTCCCCATGCAAATGGCAGCCGCAATGCCTTATACCGGCAAATACTTTATTTGGCAAGGCGCAATCAATAATCCAATTTTTAGAATTTATAATGCAGAAACATTAGAGTACATGGAAATTCCCGGTACCATAATTGGCGGCAGATTTATTTATAATTCTAAAGGAACAAAATTCGTCTGGCTGATGGGTTCGGGGAATCAAGTACAAATTTATATTTTGACAGCGACTGGATATACCAATTACACGGTAACGCTGCCATATTCTTATAACGGTGTTTTAAATGTTGATGGTTATATTGATGATGCCGGTGACGTTTATTGGTCAGTATTTTTAAATGATTTTAAGTATAGCCGATATTATACAACAGAGGGGGAAGTCTATAATACAACCGGGCATGTAGTTATGATTAAATATAAAAATGATGGAATATTAAATACATACGATTATACTGCTACTATAAAAGACAAATATGATATTGTTTATGAAGCGTGTTCAAGTTTGAGTAATACATCCGGTTTGTCTTTATTGTATTCAAATATTGTAGAACTTACGCAAGAAGAAAAACAGGCACAGATACCTAATAATGCTATCTCTGCGTGGCACGTAGCTTGCGAATATGCTTTTAGCTTAATATCCGATAATTACGTGCCTGACGGTGAATCGTACGCAATTAATAAACCGAAAGCAAACATTTCTGGCGTTAATTTAATACGGTATGACGATGGTTTAATATTTACATCTATATGGACATCTTCAAACATATACATAGAAGCGATAAGAGGATATCATCAAGCGGATTGGCATTATAATCCTATACAATACGGCTCTACCTATGTTTCCAAGGCTTCGATTGCAAGTATTATTGCTTGTGGAGATAGCTATATTGATAAGAATTTGGCAATAAATCAAGTTCTGAATCAGCAAGAAATAAGCAACGTTTCTTTGAGCTGCAGACATAAGCAGATACAATACAATGTTTCGGTAGCTGGCGAACCTGCTTATGTTGTGCCGAGCGGTTGGCAACCAGGGGACTACCTACCTTGGCCATATCATATATCTGCCACAGAGACGATTGATATTGAATCGCAAACTCCTGTTGACGATATGACATATACAATTGATAGCTGTGATTGCGGGTATGGTTTTACATTTGAATATCATCCGGTTGTAGGTAGCGAATCAGGCACGACTCCTGCTTATTTTTTATTGAAAAATGCAAATTGGAGCATGGACGTATCAACTATGGTTGACAATTTTACCAAGTTTGAAACGCCGCCACAAGTAACACCATTGGATGATGAGAGAATATTATTTTTAAATTGTCCAAACAATGCTTTGTACATGATTAACATTGCAGACAACTCAAAGCAATTATTATCGAAACATTATACCGATAATGGACGTATACCGTTAATCACAGGGCAGACAGCGGCGGAATTAATTAGAATTTTAACCAAGGTGCCTAGCTAAGGAAGGAGATACAAATATGTCTAGTGTTAACATGAAACGCGGAGACTCTTTTGGTTTTTCAAACGAAATTTTTGAAGACGATGGGGTAACTAAAATAACAGGAATTGCGAGCAATTTGAAATGTCAGATTAGAGATAGGTATGATGTTTTAATTGATGAATTAGAAATTACTGAATCTACAGGAGCACCCGGTCAATATTTATTTAGAGCTGGTCCCACCTCAGAATGGGCGGTTGGACCACTCTATAGCGATATACAATATACCGTTGACGGTCTTGTTGCAAGCACGCTGGAAAACATTGTAATAAATGTAGAAAGGGATGTTACAAGATGATAATGAAATTAACATTTAAAAATGTAACTATGGTTTTAAATTTGGTAACACCGGGAGCCAAAGGTGAAGCCGGTGCAGATGGGGCGACAGGTGCTGCCGGAGCTGATGGGAAAAGTGCATACCAAGTTTGGTTGGATTTGGGTAATACTGGAACAGAAGCAGATTTCATTACCGCAATAAAAGGAACAAAAGGTGATATTGGAGCCATTGGGGCAGACGGTGCAGACGGAAAAAGCACTTATGATATTTGGTTAGCTGCTGGTAATACAGGAACGGAAACAGATTTTTTGGCATCAATAACAAGTGCTTATCAGATTTGGCTAGATACCGGAAATATCGGAAGTCGGGAAGAGTTTTTAGCATCATTAAAAGGAGCAAAGGGTGATACGGGAGCTAATGGAGCGGACGGTGCGGTTGGTCCACAAGGATTACCAGGAGAAAAGGGCGATACTGGGGCACAAGGTATACAGGGTGAACAGGGGTTGACTGGCCCACAAGGTTTAAAGGGTGATACTGGAGAACCTGGAGTGCAAGGACCAAAGGGAGACACAGGAGAGCAAGGTATACAAGGATTGCCTGGTGCAGGAGTTGCAGCCGGGGGTACAACTGGTCAAGCTTTAATAAAAACTAATAATACTGATTTTGCGACAGAATGGGGAAGTATTTATACTGTTGCACAGATTGATGCTAAATTTCAAGAAGTAGCCGCACTTCCTGCAACACCAGATGCAAACACTTTTTATTTCATAACGGAATAGGTGATAAAAATGACTATTTCACATAATGGGCATCTAATTAAAAAAATTTATCACAATGGGCATTATATAAAAGAAGTATATCATGGTAATAGTTTAGTCTGGAAAAATAGTATAGAAACAAATTTATTTATTTTGAATGGTGGATATGATTTAATAGGTGGTTGGGTTTACGGAATTACAGGATTTGATTATAATCCTGTATGGTATTATGATAATACAAATTTATCTGTACGTACGGCAATTATGCCATGTGAGCCAAACACAACATATAGAATTTCTATGTATGTACATAATAGAATGAGAGTTGCGGCTAATCCAACTGTTCCACTAGTTGCTTCTGTTAATATATCAAAAAGTTATGTACCAACATGGGGAAATACGGAAAATCATAATACTTATGAATCTATTGAATATACAACCTTATCAACAAGTAATTTCTTGTTTATTTATTATTGGAATACTATTGATGGAGATTTTCATAGTTGTTATGATACTATTAATGTTATTAAAGTTTTATAAATTGGAGATGATGATGTGTTTATTTTAATAGATGAAAAACTAGAAAATTTAAAGGGCTAGGGAGATGATCCAAATTTCTGATGTATTTTATTTTGTGGCTAACTTATATTCCAAAACAGAAATTAAAATAATTGCAATTTCCGGAATTATAGGTGGCTTTATTGCTGCAGCAGTAGGCGGCTTTGACAAACAATTGATGGCGTTGTTTATTCTAATGGTTGTGGATTATGCAACAGGGATGTATGCAGCATGGCATGAACATACCATTTTTTCAAAACGTGGGTACCAGGGAGTTATGAAAAAGCTTTCTATATTGATTGCGGTTTCCTTTGGTGTTTTAGTGGATATGGTCTTAAAGACGGATTTTTGCCGTTATACCGTTATAGCAGGGTTTGGTGTCATGGAAGCTATATCTATTATAGAAAATGCTGACCGTGGTGGTTATGGCCATGTGATACCGCCTGTAATCCGGAAGCATCTAAAAGAATTGAAGGGATAGCATGAAAGAAAAGTTACTGGAAATGTTAAAAGAAAATGGGGAATGGTCCTTTACACGCTGGATAGCCTTTATTGGCTATTCGGCGTTTTTACTAGGATCGTTTTATTTGCTTTATAAAGGGCAGAAATGGGATAACTACGACACGTTCGCTAATCTAACGGGTGGCGGCGGTGCCGTTACGCAGTTAGTAAATAAGTTCATAAACGGAAAATATAACACCGCTTTAGGAGAACCGGGGAAACCGGTAGCGAAAGAAGAAGGAGAGAAAGAACATGAGTAAATATTTTACGGAAGCTGAAGAGGTTTGTAAGTGCTGTGGGCAATTACCGGAAAACGGAATGAGTGATGTTTTACTTTCCAAGTTGGACGAACTAAGAGAACTGGCTGGAGAACCTATACACATTTCCTGCATGTACCGTTGCCCAAAACATAATGCAGAAGTTGGCGGTGTTCCTAATAGCCAACACGTAGATGGCACTGCGGCAGATATTTATTGCGACGGATTAACGGTTGACGAATTGGCAGATTTAGCGGTAAAAGTTGGATTTGACGGTATAGGCAGATATTATGACAGTCAATTTGTTCATGTTGACGTTAGAGACAACGGAGAAAGCCCGAACGGCTACACATGGGTTAGTTAAAATAAAAAAAGGCTAAAAACTCTCTTTTTATTTCTTTTTACGGCTCGTTTCCAAAATACCCCTTTATGTTTCCCTATGCAATCCAATAAAAACGCTCTCCGCTAAACCTCGTGGTGTATGAAGGTTTTAATACAAAAATGAAAGGAACGTGTATAAAAATGACCGAAGGACAACAAAATGCAAGTGAAACTACTCAAAATGTTGGTGAAGCGGTACAAAATGTTTCTGAAATAAAAGAAAATGTATCTGAAACAAACGAAACTACAACTCCTATTGTGGAAGAAACAGCAGAAACAAGTGTATTGGACATGGACTTGTCACAAATTACCCTTGAAAAGCTAGAGACAATGGACGAAAAAGAAATTGCGGAAGCAAAAGAATCTGTTGTCAAAATGATTAAGGAATGCAGAGAAGCATTAAAAGTTTTCTATGCTTATGAAAAAGCTCATGGTCTTTCAATGTGGGAGAAGTTAAAAACTTATATTTCAGGTGCTGAAAAATATTTAAGAATTGTATTGTACATATATGTTGCCTATATGCTTTATCAAGGTATAAAATCTATATTTTAGGAAGAGGTGTAAGCGGTGTGGAAACTAAAACTAAAATTTATGTTGCCGTTGGCGTTATCCTTATCGTTTTTGTTTCCTTGTGGGTGTTTAGCAGAAGAAGCGCCCCAACAAATAGTGATGTCGATAACTCAATTCAAACAATTACAGACACAAACGCAGCTATTGGACACGAAGTTACAAATGGCACTAGCGCTGTTGACCGAGCCACAGAAGCAAGCGATAATGCAAGCACAGCAATTGCAGGAAGCACAGAATCAAATACAATTATCCAAGAAGGAATTAGTAACAGCAAAAACCTCATTAACGAATGCATTGACATTAATAGAAGAACAGAACAAATCTTACAAGACGTTGAGCAATCAAATCAAAAAGGAAAGGGAAGTTCAACGCCGTGAAGTAATACAACATTCATTTTGGAGCTTTGTTGGTGGTGCAACAATAGGAATTATTGCATATTCAATAGCCAAATAGTATAATAATCATGGTTAATGTTTTTAGAATTCATTTGTCGTCATGCTCCTGATCAGAGCAAAGCCCCCGGTTATAAGCCGAGGGCTTATTTTTATGCTCAAAATTATGCGATAATTTTTATAAATTTTATGCGATTTTATAAAAACATATTTATAGCAAAATGCTATAACGCAGTACTGGTGCTATTCGTAGCGTTTTGAATATTTTTGAATATTTTTGAAAAATGTGTTGACATTCAAACTTGAATAAGGTATAATTTAACCATGGAAAGATAAATAAAGGAGATGCATTAAAATGAAAAATTATAAGCAAGTATCCTCAAACGAATATTATTATGATTTAAGTGAGAATGCTCAAAAGTTAAGCGAAAACAGCACTTTTGTAATTTGGATAGATAATGAAGGAAATTATGTGGGGACAGATTCCTACGTGAAGCCATGTGAAGCAACCGGTAACTGCTTTAATATTGGCAACTCCTTGCAAGATGTTATTGATTTTTATGAAGAATTAGCCAAAGAAAGCGAAATTATGGATATTGAACAGGATGTCAAAGATTATAATGAATTTGACGGTCAAGCAATATTAATAATAGACAGTGACGGGAAAATATCCTGCACNGTNGGNCAATCAGANTGNTGCGTGCCNGGTTATAGAGTACTATTCTCGAAATTGCTGAAAGAAGAGCCTGAATTTTGGGTGACATCCGAGGAAGTAATAGATAAGGCAAGTGAAAAATATGAATAAATTTGATAAATGGAACTGGAAAGGAGCTACAAGCGCCGACCAGCTAATCCTTAGAAAATATATTAAGAAAAACATTGAATTGACCATCGATGACGGAAAAATCTATACAGAAACAGGAAAGTACATCGCTGACGCTGTCCAAGACGAAGAAAATGGTGTCGGCATCGCTATCCAAAACGAAAAACCACGGGGCGGTGCTCGTAAAGGCACAGGACCTAAAAAACGCTTACCAGAAGGTGCGCGGCGTCGTAATATTGCCATGACGGACAATGAATATGACAAGGTCCTGGTCTTACTAGAAAAAATGCGTAAAATTTGACAAAATAAACAAAAAGGGTGTGTTTGTTTTCACAAGCACACCCTGATTTTTTTTAACTTAAAAAAAATAACTAAATTACAAATCAAGTATTTTATACTTTTTATGCTAAATATCAAATAATTTGCCTACCATTTGCCGACGGCGTACAAGTTATCCACTGCAAAACGTGGTTATGATTTGTTATGATTAATTAAAACGTATTCAAATTATTGGCACTGGTACTGCTTTACATGGTTATCCTATGGGGAAAATGGTTACATATAGTTAATTGTTTTTGAATTATAACACAATTATTAGGTAGATACGATATATCCAGTGTTTATGCGGTTCTAATGATTTTAATTTATGAGTTTTAGCCGTTTTGCCTACGGTTTGCCGACGCTTTTATTTTTGGTAGGCAAGATTCGATAATGGCAACGGCCTCGTTTTCCATTTCTTCAGTATCGTGGACGTAAACATCGATAGTCGTTTGAGCTCTAGAATGTCCTAAACGTGTCTGTACTGTTTTCAATTTTGCACCACCATTAATTAATTTAGTAGCATGTGTATGTCGCAGCATATGATAATTAAAATTTTTGCCCAGAACCTTTTTAATCCTATTCACCGGTGAATTCATAGTAACGTAATTTACAATTTGCCCATTTTCCCACGTATTTATAAAATCGAGAGGAATAAAGTCATCGGGTGCTTTTATTGACGCAGGCAAAGTACATATAATTCCATCATGCAGATAATGATTCAAATAATATTCACCGTAAAGCTTCTTATTCTTTTCCTGCCATGTTCTTTGGAACCTTAGTTCGTCAGCAAGTAGCTTTCCATATTTTATGAAGCGTACAGAACCAGCTGTTTTCACGCGGCCCATGTGCCAAGCTCCTTCGTATTTATAAAGCTGCTGATGCACGTTAATTTCATCCTTGATTGGCAATATATCTGTCCAGGTTAAGCTCATAGCTTCGTCTATTCTAAGCCCGCAATACAGCCCTAGACAGAAGGCTAAATGATATTTATTGCCTTGCGGGAATAATTCCATGATTTTCAAGAAATCTTTATCCGTTATTACTTTAATAGGAGCCGTTTGTTTTTGCGACTTTGGCAACTCTACGTACTGCATTGGGTTCTGCTGAATAAAGCCTAATGGATGGACTGCATAGCGCAACATTTTGCTGAACTTAGTAGCTATATTTACCATTGACGAATGACTTTTTATGTTGTTAACCCATTCCTGTAATATCGCAGGTGTCAAGGCTCGCAATTTATAACCGCCTATATTGTTTTTAATGTGATAATTTATATAGCTTTTTGACATGGCGTAAGTAGTAGGACGGTAGTTAGCCTTTGCGTAATTTTCAAGCCAGTAATCGCAATAATCTGTTACGCTTATTTCAGAAGGCTTGAAACTATTGCCGCAACTGTTATATTCAGCAATTGCTTTGGCAAGAGCTGATTCAGCAAGCGCCTTAGTACGGAAGCCGCCTTTTTCTACGCGTTTGCGTTTGCCGGCTATCTGCGCAAGCTCGAAACTGTATGACCATGTAGCGCCACGCTTTCTTATTGATCCTTTCATTTTTAACACAACCTTTCAAATTTATGGTAAAATAAAAGGGCAGACTTATGCCCTTAATGGGGGAGTAGCTTTGCACAGACCGTTCGGCGTTGGCGCGCTGGGCGGTCATTTTTTATTTTTACTTGATAAAATCTGTGGATAGTAACTTTCCGGAATTTATATCTTGCGTAGCGACACAAGCGTTGACGACAACACCGCCAAAGGCATTTTTGCCCCTAAATTTAGTCATAAGCACGGCGACCCCTTTATCATAATTTATTGAGTATCGCGTTTCTATATGCTCATAACTTTTTGGATCATTCATGTTAGCTTTGATATACCGTTCTAACGCACGGTTAGAACCATCCCATGAACTCATAAGGGTTTTCTCGAATTTTTCTCTTATTTCATTTTTTCTTTCTGCTTCAGCTTGTATTATTGCATTTTCTACTAATTCACTATGATAAGAATCACTCATTTTTGCAATATTTGTTAAAAAATATTTATTTATATCAGGATTCGAAAAGTATTCTTTTGTATTGGTGCCTGCTTTTGTTGATTTAAATTCCTCATCGCTCATTTGAGCAGCTATTTCTTCTTGTTTCTTTTGAGGATTATTAATTGCAATTTTCAATTCTCCTTGCAATTTAATAGCTTTATCAGTAGAAACAGATTTTAATTCTTTAAGAGCCTCAGTATATTGGCCTGCGGAAGTTAATTTCAATGCGTCATTATATTTTTCTTCGGGTGATTTCATAGAAAAAAGACTGATGCCTACAATTCCTATGAAAACTACCGAAATAATAGTTTTCTTTTTGAAAGTGTAATTTTGTTTTTTCCATAATAAGAAAAGACCTACTGGTAAAAAGAGAACAAGCATTAACCACATAAACCACCATTTTTGATAAACTTTTTTTATTATTGACTCATGATTTATTTCATTTTTCTCAACAATATTTTCCGGTGTTTCGATATCTTCATAGAGCATAGGATCATTATTGCTAAATGCCAAAAGCATATGGCAGTATGGACAACACTTTGCTATGTTTGGCACTAATTTGTGACAACGTGGACAAATTTTTTCGTCTTCAATATTAGTTATGGTTAAACATTGCTTGGCACCACACTTTTCGCAAAAAGCGCTATTGTCTTTTATTTTAGCTCCACATTGTATACAATACATTATGCACCAGCTTCCCCAGTTTTCAGCAGATTTTTTTATTTGTGCCGGATTTTTTCCAACTTGTTAACATTTTTTATATTATCAAAATCTTCCTCATGCCTTATTTCATGTTCGTACGTTTTTACATTGTCCTCATAAGTAAATCTTGCATTGAGGACTACTGTTTGTATATCACATTCATCGTCTACAGCACTAAACCCCCAAGTGTCGCAAGGCAGGTCGAACAGGACAGTTCTAATCGTCCTCGCCATTTTCTTTTGCTTTCTGATATTTGATGAATTTCATTATTTCTTTGATGCTTTCAGGCTTTAATTTTCTAGAAGCATCGAACAAGACTCTATATTGGGGATTTTCATAGATTTCTTGAGCAAGCTTTGCGGTTTCAGGATTTAGGTAATACGGCGTTTCATCTTCAGATACAGATATGAGTTGCTCATCGTCTATTTGTTTCATAAGAACATCAAGACTTATACCCATTACCTTTGCTACCGCTTGCAACGTTGGCACTGAGGGTATGATAGGTTTGCCAGTACTGGAATTAATATCGCGTTCCAACATAGATATATAGGGCTTGCTGAGGCCTGATAACTTTGCAAAATCGCCCATAGAATAGTCGTGTGCATTTCTATATGCTTTAATAATATCGCCAAGTGTCATAAAAACTATCTCCCTTCACATTTTTGTTAAGCTGATTATACAACTAAAAAAAATTTTTGTAAAGTGTGCTTGACAAGATAATTTGCAAGTTATATACTCTAAATAGTTAAGCGGACTTAACGGGAAGGAGGGTATAAAATCTTGGATAAATTAAGAGAATTTAGAGAGCAAAAGGGTTGGACACAGGACAAGCTATCCCAGGTATCAGGGGTGTCTAGAGTTACGATATCACTGTTAGAAAGTGGTCAACAGACAGTGACTACCAACATTACGATATTAAAATTAGCAAAGGCGTTAGGACAAAGCGTAGCCGATTTTTTTTAATCCTAGTGTTAAGTGTACTAAACAAGAATAGAGGTGTTAAAACATGGCAATGCTCATACACGAAGAAGATATTGTAATTAAAATTTTAGTTAATGGCAGTGAAATAGCTGAAACTAAGCGCTTTGACAGTGAAATAGATTATATATTGCAAAGCATAAAACAAAAAGCAATCCATTTAGTGGCTTTAGGATGCGCAGATATGATGAGCGCTGATATTAACCTTAGACTTAGCAACAGCCATTATGTTAAAGATTTTAGACAATCATTCGATGCTTGCTTAATAAGAGAGGAAATAATTAATTTTACTAGCGACTCTTTGAGAAGTAATCTCAAATTTTTAAAAGAAAAAGGCTATTCAACAGAAATTAGATTTGAGTTGAATAACCGAAAAAAAAATGGAACCCCTATAATTTTTTGTGAATAATTTCAATTATTGCGGTTATCGCTGGAATGCTAGCTATGGCATTCGTAAGATTGAGCTCCTCTTTTATTTTTAACCACTTTTTTTTATCTTGAATTTTAGATAATAATTCTTCACCGGAACGAGTTAGTCCGGTAGTCCCGTATTCGCAGCATTTATTATCTGCGAATTCCGACGTGCCAGATATATAACCGTATTTTTCTAGCTTTATTAAGTGGTTAGTAAGTTTCTCTTTATCTGAGCACAGGCATGACATTCTCTTCAGATAAAGGTGATTGCTACTTGAAGCTTCAGCATCTATCAATTTCAAAATATTCCGTAATAAATCGGGATCGAATTTCATTATAATCGCCTCTCTTTTAGGTGATTATAACACAAAAAGTAACAAAAGCGAGGTGAGCCAAAATGGACGAGCTGCTAACCATTAATCAAGTAGCTAAGATTTTAAAAATAAACTCTAGCTCGGTATACAGGCTGATTCATAGCCACAAACTCAAGGCGTTAAAACTGGGAGCACTGAAAGTAAGATTAGCCACGCTTCAAAAATTCTTAGCGGATATCGAGGCGGAGCAGAACGGAGGCACAACATGAAGAAATATCTCATATTAATAATCGTGGCCATCGTGCTCATGGGATGCACAGAGCAGCCTGTAAAATCGTTTGAAAAGCAAGTAGTAACCGTTCATGCAGGTGATACTGCCTGGGGGATTGCTAGCCGGTATTGTGGAGACGTATACATGTTGGAATACTTAGAAGAGCTAAAAGCGCTGCCTGAAAACAAAAGTGTTTTGCAAGCAAATCGCTTATTGCAGCCGGGGGACAAAATCGTAGTGTTAAGGAGTAAATAATGATAAAAATAGGGAGCTTATTTGACGGAATAGGCGGGTGGCCATTAGCTGCAGAAAAATGTGGAGTTATTCCTGTTTGGTCTAGTGAAATAGAAACGTTCCCATTAAAGGTCACGGCAAGACATTTTCCTAACATGATACAGCTTGGTGACATTACAAAGATAGATGGTACGAAAATAGAACCGGTAGACATCATAACATTTGGCTCTCCTTGCCAAGACTTGTCAATAGCGGGTAAAAGAGGAGGTTTAGAAGGTGCAAGAAGCGGATTATTTAATGAGGCAGTTAGAATTATTCGAGAAATGCGATTATCAAGTGGCGGAAAATACCCAAGGTTTGCAATTTGGGAAAATGTGCCAGGAGCATTCAGCTCTAACAAAGGATTGGATTTTAGAACCGTGCTTGAAGAAATCACAGAGACCAAAATTCCAATGCCTCGATCTAAGCGATGGGCAACAGCAGGAATGGTCAGAAGCAATAAGTGTGAAGTCGCTTGGAGGGTCTTGGATGCCCAATATTGGGGAGTGCCCCAACGTAGAAAGAGAATCTTTCTTGTCGCAGATTTTGGAGGACGATGTGCCGGAGAAATATTATTTAAGCCCGAAAGCGTGCAAAGGTATTTTGCGGAGGGCTGCGGCGAGAGGGAAGGCATTGCCACCAATATTGAAAATAGCATTGGAGCGACAATCCTTAGAATGCGTAGTGGTAAGGAAGGGGGAGGAAAAGGAGCTTTAGTTAGTGAGGAAAAATCGTTGACTTTAGCCACTGGCAATGATCAGACGCTGTTTGAGCCATGTATTGATATATGGGACATGACACACGCCGACGAGGTTATGCGGCCCGTTACTGGTGGGGTAGTTCAGACTCTTAACGCTCGGATGGGGACCGGTGGAAATCAAGTACCAGTTATAGGATTCACTCCAACATCATTTGCCCAGTACGCAGAAGGAGTTGGCACCCTTAAAGCTAGTGGGGGTGATCTCGGGGGCGGAAGCGAGAATTTAGTAGTATATGGGATAGGAAATGGACAAGCTGACCAAATTAATCTACATAAAAAGATAGGCACATTAAGTTGTATGCACGACCAACAAGCTATTATTGTGAACTATAAAGTCCGTCGTCTAACGCCAACAGAGTGTACACGATTACAAGGATTACCCGACAATTGGCTAGATGATATTCCCGGTAATTCAGATACGTCTAAATATAAGGCGGTTGGTAATGGGATGGCGCAACCTTGTCCTGATTATGTTATGCAAGGTATTGACGAATTTTTAACGAAAAGAGGCCATAAATGAAACAGGTACTACTGATAATAATAATGCTATGCACCGTGACCGCCTACACCGCCTCATACGAAGAGTGCGGTAAAACTGATGGAATTACCTCCTCTGGGACTAAAGCCACGGAGGGCAGAACCGTAGCTTGTGACTTCCTGGCGTTTGGAACGCAGGTTGTCATACTTGGGCAGACATACACCGTAGAGGACAGGATAGGGAGCGGACATCAAAGTAAGATTGACGTGTACATGGAAAGCAAGGAAGAGGCATTGAAGTTTGGGCATAGGCAACTAGAAGTTGAAATATTGGAAGGTGATGTATGAAGCATAAATGTAAGAATTGCGGACGTTTCGAGCGTGGCAAGGGTTGCACAGCTTGCTATCCGCCCGCTAAATGCAGTGGGGAGTTAGCAATTGAATGTAAGGATTTTATAAGCAAAAAGGCTTATAAAATACAGCAAGAAAAGCTGTGGAAACTAGCATAGGCAAGGAAGGTGAGAACGAATGAACCTAACAGATATTAAAATCGGCGAGAAATACAAAATGATTGAAGCCGACACCGATTTAAGTGGAAAGATTATTTTTATAAAAAAAGATGCTATCGTGCAAGTTCTTGACAAAGACAGCGGGAGCGACTTGGATGTTTTGGTACAGGATTTATCAAAACGAAAGATAACTGATGGCGTGTGGTGGATAAGCCATGAATGTCTCGAAATCATAGAGAGAAAGGAGTGATAACGAATGATTAATAAATTGGAAGAACTTTTACCGTGCCCATTTTGCGGTGGCAAGGCGGTGCTACAGCCTTATGCAAATCCAAAATATTTATATGCGATAAAATGCGAAAGTTGTGGTTGCTGGATATCTTATTTTACTGGTACAAATCAGGGCGGCGCTAATCTTAGTAAAAAACAAGAACAAGAATGCGCCTTTAAAAATCAAGACAGCATGGTAAAGGCTTGGAATCAGCGCACAAAAAAAAGAGCCTGCGCTAACAGACCCTAAGTAAATAACCTAAATAAATTATAACACAAAATTGGAGAGGATGTAAATATATGAGCAAACTGTATGAATTAAGCATGAATTTTAATGAAGTTATCGGAATGATTGACGATGAGGATGTCAGCATTGAAGCGCTGGAAGACACCCTGCAAAGCATAGAGGGAGAGATTGAGGATAAAGTCGAGGGATGCGCAAAATTCGTCAAGAATTTAGAGGGCGATGTTGATGCTATCGATGCAGAGATAGCCCGCCTGTCTAAGCGCAAAAAAACTGTTAATAACAAGATAGAAGGCATTAAGAATTACGTCATGGAGCAGATGGTTTACGTTAGCAAGGACAAAATAACAACTCCTGTATTTACGATTAGCAGAGCTAAAAACCCCGCCAAACTCGTTATTGAGGATGCAAAATTGCTGCCAGGAAATTACTTAAAAATCATTCCTGAAACCACTGTTCCCGATAACGCCGCAATCAAGGAAGCTTTGAAAGCAGGTACGGAAGTTGCCGGAGCTAAACTTGAATATGGTTTTAATTTAAGAATTAGATAATTTACAAGAGAGGGCGTGAGTATCATCGGATTACCATGTTTAATAATGGGCGAAAGTGGAAGCGGGAAATCAACAAGTTTAAGAAATTTTGAGAAGGGGCAGGTTGGAATTTTTAACGTAGCGGGCAAACCGCTGCCGTTTCAAAAACAGCTGCCAAAGTACGACAACGCAACGTACAAGGACATCATAAGCTCGTTAAGCAAGCATAAGCTCAACGCTTACGTTATTGACGACAGTCAGTATCTCATGGCGTTTGCCATGTTCGACAGGGCCAAAGAAACAGGCTATGCAAAATTTACTGACTGTGCTTTGGACTACCGTAATTTGATTGATTTTGTCATCCGCAAAACTCCTGACGACTGTATAGTTTATTTTTTACAGCACACGGAACTAGATGTAAACGGCAAAATCAAAGTCAAGACTTCGGGCAAGATGCTGGACAGTCAGCTCACCGTAGAAGGATTATTCAGCATCGTATTACTTGCTGAAGCAGATAATGAGCATTTTTTTTTCACCACGCAGTCAGAAGGCAGGAGCACCGCCAAAAGTCCTATGGGCATGTTCGCACCACAGATAGATAATGATTTGCAAATGGTTGATAAAACGATCCGAAATTACTGGAATCTAAAAACTAACAAGGAGGAAACAAAATGAAAACAGTTAATTATCAAGATGCAAAGGATGTAAGCCAATACCCAGCACTAGTAGCAGGTGGCTATGTATGCAAGATTACGAACGTAAAGGACGTTCCGGAGAAGGAATATTTGCAAATCGAATATGACATTACAACCGGTGAATTTGCTAATCATTTTTTAAATCTAGCAAATAGTTTTGGTTGGTGGGCAGGTAATTTTATTAAATCATATAAAGAGAAAGCCTTGCCGTTTTTCAAGGGTTTTATCAGTTCCGTGCAGGATAGCAACGCTAATTTTAAATTTGATTACAACGAGACAAAGCTTGTTGGCAAGCTAGTCGGGTTGGTTTTAGCGGAAGAGGAATACATCAATAATAAAAATGAAATTAAAACAAGGATGTACGTCTCATCGGTTCACAGTGTGCAGGATATTAAAAATAAAGCTTTCAAGGTTCCGGAGAAGAAAACCCTAAGCACTACCAATGAACCGGCTGCGGCACCAGCTGAGAAAAATGTCAATACCGAAGTGGCTAACAACGAAGAATGCCCGTTTTAAACCATGAATATAGACGAACTGCGGCCGTATCTAACGAATTTGAAAAAGAAGGGCAATCAGTGGACAGCTGAATGCCCGATATGCCATGACGACCATCACCTTTTTCTCAAGGAAGAAGGTGATAAAGTCTTGATGTTCTGCCAAAAGTGCCATGCAGAATTCAAGGATGTCGTCAAGGTGTTAAATATACCGCCGAAACAAGAAGAAATAACAGTGATTGAAAATTATGATCATGAATATAAAAACACAGACGGCAGCCTTAGCTATTATAAAACCCGCACCAAGTACTCGGACGGCAAAAAGAAATTTTGCTTTTGGCATAATGACGTCAATGGTACCAAGGTCTATAAAAAACCGCCTGATTGCAACAACTTATATAACCTAGATTTGTTGGCAGCTGCCGAACCAAGCCAAACGCTTTATATCGTTGAAGGCGAAAAATGTGCTGATATTATGACTAGAAGCGGATTTTTGGCAACGACAAGCAACACCGGAGCGGGCGGAAAGATAGCGTTTTCGGACACAGACCAAGCTATGCTGGAAAAATTTCCTTCTAAGGTGGTTATTCCCGACAACGACGAACCGGGAGAAAAATATGCCGCTAATTTTAAAGGTGCGGATGTTTTAAACCTGGTTGAAGTTTGGCCAGACATTAAGCCCAAGCAAGACATTTGGGACTACATCACAGGCAACCACGATATAGACCTAATTCGCAATTATGCCTTCACGCCGCCAAAAACCTATGCAGACATGGACAAAGACGAGCTGCTAAGCGCTGATACCTTTCAAGGATTATTAGCGATTAAGGACGATTTTGAGCGCAAGCAGGCAGAGACGAAATGCGAGCAGCGTTCTAAGGAGCTTAATATTTTCAGGGCGTACACGCAAAATTACAGGGCTTATAAGATTTCCCTTGCAAAACGAAAACAAGCAGGGAGCGGGCGAGAAACTGATTTCCCCGGACAGTCTTTAACGCTCAGTTGTGGCGAGTGGATAGCCGACGGCTTTGGTGTCAGGAAGAACGAAATCAACATGGGCAGCGGTGATGTCACTATGAAATATGCTTCGCCGCTACCCATAATGCCCACTGAAATATTATTCAATTTAGACACGTTAACGGAAAAAATTAAAATAGAGTTTTTCAAAGATGGCAAGTGGTCACCCATTATCTGTGACCGCATAGTTACCGCAAGCGCTAACAAGATTTTAGAGCTTGCCAACAGGGGCGTTGAGGTTAATTCGGAAAATGCAAAACTGCTAGTACAATACATAGCCGAATGCGTGGCCAGCAACCTTGATATCCTGCCTAGGTACAAAGCGATAAGCCGCCTAGGATGGATTGATAAGGACTTCATGCCGTACGCAACAGACGTTAAATTCGACGGTGAGAAGGACAACCAGCCATTGTTTAAAGCAGTTGCCCAAAAGGGCGAGCTGCAAGAATGGATTGATTTCGTCCAACCGCTTAGGAAAAATTTCTATCTGCGTATGCTCATGGCTGCGAGTTTCGCCTCACCTATAATCGAAAAAGTTAACGCCCTGCCGTTTATTTTTCACCTGTTTGGCGGCACAGGTTCAGGCAAAACTTGCGCATTAATGGTTGCTATGAGTATTTGGGGAAACCCCAAAATGGGGAAAATGGTCAGAACCATGAATATGACCATAAATTCCATGCTTGCGACGGCAGCGTTTTTGTGTAACCTGCCGTTTGCCGGAGACGAATTGCAAACGATTAAGCGCAGGGGCGAAGATTACGACGCTCTCATCATGAGGATAGCAGAAGGTATAGACAGGGGGCGCATGACTTACTCTGCGGTAAACGAAACCAAGACGTGGAAATGTTCGTTTTTATTTACAGGCGAAGAGCCTTGTACGCAGTCATATAGTGGCGGTGGCGTGAAAAACAGAGTTATTGAGCATGAATGTACCGACGTCGTCGTAGAGGACGGCATAGGCGTTGTTAGCTTTGTTAATGAGCATTATGGTTGTGCAGGAATTGAGTACATCAAGGCTCTTGGAAGTAGGAAGCTCATGGATGAGTACAACGAGATTTTCAAAAACATCATTGAGAACGTTGACACGACAGAAAAGCAAGCTATGGCAATGTCGCTCATGATGTTAGGTGACAAGATAGCCGGTGAAATATTTTTCCACGGCGAGAAACAGTTAACCACGGAGGACGTGAAAGATATGATGTGCAGTAAATCCGATATAGATATGAGCGAACGAGCCTACGATTTCGTCCTTAGTTTGATAGCGAAAAATATTAATAAGTTTGACGCTACGAGCAAAGGCGAGATTTGGGGCAAGATTGAAGGTGCTGAAATCTATATAAACAAAGATGTCTTAATGCACGAGATGTCCGAAAATGGTTACGAATTTAACGCCGTGAAGAAAAAATGGGCTGATAAGGGCTATCTGATTAAAAGCGCAGTAGGAAAAATCGTGCATCAAACAACGTGTAATAGTGTCAGGTCTACATATATTAAAATCAATCAATGCAAAGCAGCTACCAAAGAAGCAGATATTTTTGATGAAAAACCCTTTTAGACAAATTTTTAAATGTAAACTATTTGTGACTGGATTGTATCTGAAATGTGAAATACCAGCAAAAACTCTCAATAAAACATACATTTTTAGAAAAGGTATGTTTTTAAAAAAAAATGTATGTTTTCCAAATGGCTTAACCAAGCCCTTTATAGATATAAAACATACAAACATACTAAACATACCTATATTTAATATCTCGCATGGAAAAGGTTTATAAGCGGTAATCCTGTTAACTGTCTCTTATATAAGGGTATATGTTTACCGAAATGAGGTATGTTTGTATGTTTTTGAGAGTGGCACTTGGGTACAGCGATTACAAAGGTATGTTTTTGGTATGTTTTTGTATGTTTTTTGATTTAAAAAGTAAGTTTTTAGGAGACGTGCCTATGGAATTACGTCCATATCAACAAAATTTAATACAAGATATCCGGCATGCGTTCAATTCAGGCAAGCATTCAGTGTGTGCTGTGCTTGGATGCGGGGGCGGAAAATCGGTTATCGAAGGCATGATTGCAAAGTCGGCAGTGAAGAAAAATAACAAAGTATTATTTCTGGTTCATCGCAAAGAATTATGCCAACAAATAACGAACACGTTTTTAGATTGCGGGGTGGATTTAAGCAGCTGTAAAATCGCCATGGTACAGACCGTGACACGCAGACTAGGAGCTATGACTAAGCCGCAACTAATCATTACGGATGAAGCGCATCACGGCTTATCGGCAAGCTATCAGCGCATATATGATTATTGGCCGGATGTGCCGAGGGTTGGGTTTACCGCAACGCCCATGCGCATGAATGAAGGCGGGCTAGGCAAGATTTGTGACACTCTAATCGAATCGGTTTCAACGCCTTGGCTTGTTGCTAACCACTACCTAGCGCCGTACAGGTACTTTTCAGCAAAACTTGCCGATGCTGAAAACTTGCATACCAAACGTGGCGATTATGATGCCGAGGAAGTAGCGGAGCTAATGGAGAACGGCGTTATATATGGCCAGACGGTCAAGAACTGGCTGAACATAGCCAGCGGGAAGAAGACGATAGTCTACTGCGCATCGGTCAAAGCGAGTATAGATACGGCAGAAAGCTTTAAGGCGGCAGGGATTCCAGCTGCTCACATTGACGGCACGACGCCTAGCGTCTTGAGACAGAAGCTAGTATCAGAGTTCAAGGCAGGGAAAATTACAGTGCTATGTAATGTTGAACTGTTTGGTGAGGGCTTCGATGTCACCGACTGCGAGTGCGTTGTACTTTTAAGGCCCACAAAATCACTAACGCTGTACATACAGCAGTCAATGCGCAGCATGCGCTACCTGCCAAATAAGACAGCAATTATTATAGACCACGTGGGCAACGTATTCCGTCATAATTTTCCTGACGCCGACCACGAATGGACGTTAGCCGCCAAGAAGCAGAAACAGAAAAATGTAATACACATCAAAGAGTGCCCGATTTGCTATTACGTCATGCCGAACACTGAGAAAGCTTGTCCCTGTTGCGGATATGTTTTCACGAAGCAGGAAATGGCCGAATCCGAAGTAATGGATATAGAGCTTGAAGAGCTAAAGCAGATAGATATCCTAAAATCATTGCCCTATGATCACTACCGGAAAATCAAGACATTTGAAGAACTGATATTATTTCAAAAAGCAAAGAAATATAAATTTTCGTGGGTGCTGCACAAAGCGGTAGAGCTAAAAATAAGCATACCAAGCAGCTACGACTACATGATGAGGTTTATAAAAATATGAAAAAAGTAAATTTAGAAACTGAAACGGATTTAATGAACAGGATTAGACTTGAGCTTTCAAAATCAGGATTTGTCGTTTTTAGGGCAAATGTAGGCAAGATGACGATGGAAGACGGCCGTTGGTTTGATTCAGGATTGCCCAAGGGTTTTTCAGATTTATTTGCAGTGAAAGACGGCAAGGTTTATTTTATCGAAGTTAAAAAGGGTGCAAATAAGCCTAGTAAGTCACAAGTAAATTTTATTGAGCAGATGCGTTTGCATGGCTGCGTGGCAGGAGTTGTTTATTCAGTTGAGGAGGCGAAGGGATTATGCAAGTAGAGGATATTCGCAACATGATTGGCAGGATTGAGCAAAGGGCTATGAAATCAATCAAGGGCGAAGATTTTGGTATGTTTGCGGAAGCAGTTTATTTAGATCCGTACGGAGAACTTCACCCGGACGACAGCATGTTATGGCTGGAACTCATGGGCCAAGCAAGAAATCAAGGAGACATAGGGCAAGATTTTTTTGAAAGATTATTCGTTGTCCGCGGCGGCGGTGCGGTACTGGAACCAAGCGCTAAATTTGGCTATGTCATTAAACCGATAATAGGTGTGAATGGGTGGCCAACGTTAGAAGAGTACAACCGAGAAAAAGAACCGCTTAACAAGTACTTGGAACCGCTATGTAGGTTATTAAAAGAACTGAGCGAAAGGGTAGGCGATGAAAAATGATGGCTAAAGATTGCAACACCTGTAAGTACGAAAAGACTATGCAAACAGAAGAACCGTGCCGTAGCTGTAGCTGCTGCGAAGATGAAAATAATAACTGGGTTGCAAAGAAGGAAAAGGAAACAAATAAAAACTACGTCCGGGAATTTATGGAAGACAATAAGCTAAAAATTAACGTTGAGTTCCCTGTTAAGTCTTATGACGAAGAGATATATATGTTTCATTTTGATGATAATTTTAATCTAAAAGACCGCAGCGAAAATTCTAGAATCTCATTATTATTTGATTTGTTAACAGGCATTACTGAAATATCCCCACTACCGCCTTTTAGTCCTGCTAACCTGCCAAAGCAAGGGGAGCAAATTTGGTTTGTGGCTGATACTTGTGTGATCGCCGACAACTTTGATAAGTGTTATTTTTGGATGCTTGCCTGCGTAGCTTCTGGTAACGCATTCCGCACAGCGGAAGAAGCAGAGGAAGCAGCACCAAGAATCAGGAAAGAACAGGGGATGACAAAATGACAGCAAAATTACTAAATGAGAAACAAGAAGATTATCTATATCAACTGTTACCGCAAAGTGATAATAAATATTTGGCCGCTATGCTTAACGCTAGATTTAAATTACATCTTACGGCGAAGCAAATAAATAGTTACAAAAAATCTCATAAGAAAAACAAATCCGTCATACCGGTATTCAAAATTACCAAGAAGATAAAGGGGTGGCGGCATGGAAATTAAAGAAGTTAAGGAAATGTTAGCATGGTATTAGATGTATGTTGCGGTTCTAAAATGTTTTATTTTGATAAAAACAATAAAAGAGTTATTTTCATGGATAACAGGGAATTGGAAACAACATTGTGCGACGGCAGAGAGCTTAAAGTTAAACCCGACATAATCGGAGATTTCAGACATATACCCTTTGAGGATAATATGTTTCACTTGGTAGTGTTTGACCCGCCACACTTAATTAAAGCAGGAGATAGCTCTTGGCTAGTAAAAAAATACGGAAAACTAAACATAGCTACATGGAAGGACGATTTAACACAAGGCTTTAATGAGTGCATGAGGGTTTTACAAATAAATGGGACGCTTATTTTTAAGTGGAACGAGGAACAGGTTAAGCTTGCTGAAATTTTAAAGCTGTTTCCTCAACAACCTTTATTTGGAAATAAGAGGACGAAAACACATTGGCTAGTATTCGTAAAATAAAAAGGCTCTAGGGCTAAATTTGGGGGTGAAGAAATGGAAACAGAAGAAACTCAAAAATCTATAAATTACATAGCTCTTTTTTTAAACAACAAGCAATTAAAAATAAACCAAAATTTTAAAATTGTCACAGAGGATAAATATTTAAAAGATAAAAAATTTTTCTTTTCTAATGATTGTACTTTACAGTGCACTACTCCAAAGTATTTTGATAATTATATGGGAATATTAATAGATATATTAACAGGCTTGGTAGAAATAGAAATAATAAAAAGGGGAAGAAGGAAAAAATAACATGAGCGAAATGATTGCTAACTGTTTGGGAAAAGAGGAGGGTAGCGAAAAATGAATAAAACAAGATTAGCTAAAATAATTAAGATAGCAAATAAAATAATAGATATTGATAATGCTTTGGACGAAATTTTAGCAACGGAACAAAAAAGTCGAGACAATACACCCGAAAGCTTAATGACCACAGATAGATATAGAAATACAGAAAGAGCAATTGGCGAATTAGAAAATGCTTCACAGGGTGTTGCAGATGTCAAAATCGCATTACAAAAGATTATTGATAACAAATATGATTATTAGACAAACTAACGAAAGGGCGGATAATAAAATGATTGACAAAGAAAAGTTGCGGGAATTTTTAATGAGCAGAAACCAAGAAGCTAATAATGAGGTTGCAAAAGATAGTGCAGTACATCTTTATTACTATAATTTAGGCCAATCCCATGCAACGGATGAGATTATTACTAAGCTTGATTCAGGTGAATTCGATACCGAGGAGGGAAAGCATGATAGCGATTAAAACGCAAGAGGATGAAATTATTTTTAACCCGGCAAGAATTTATGCGATTAGTAATTACGGAGATTATAAAGTAGTAGCCGTGGATGCTCACAAGAAAGAGCATATACTCGGAATCTACCCTACTTTTAAAAGGGCAAATGAAGAAGTGTACTGCATTTTTCAGACTATTGATGCACAAGCAGAACCCGTCGCTTATGCTATGTCGGAGGGTGATGAATGATGTTCGATTGTTTTATGTACTTGCTGGGGTTTTTGCTGATTTTGGCGGCATTGGAAGCACTGATTATTGTGTGCTTGTTGATAAAGGATTGGAGAATCCATGAAAAATAAACCTACAAAATGCACCAAGCCGTTGGGCACATGTCCGCTAAATAATCAAGGCAAGTGTTGTTGTTATTGCAAGAGCAAAGACAAATGCTCTTTGGGTGCTTGCCACAGCGTGCCTGATAGGTGTAAAAATCGTTTTTAATATTAATGCTTGTGTTTATATGAGCGTGATAATAAAAACGCTCAAAACTAAAATTTGGAGGTAACAAATGTTAATAATATACGTAGCACATCCATTTAGTAATGACCCTGCCGGCAATATGGCAAAGATTGACGAAATTATGAAAGAATTAACCGCAAAGAACCCTAACGACTGTTTTATTTCACCTTTGCACAATTTTTCTTTTGATAAAACGTCTACAGAAACACAAATTTTATCCAGGTGTTTTAAATTGCTTAGCAGTTGCGATGAGCTTTGGTTGTACGGGAATACTGCATCAAGCGTAGGCTGCCGAGCAGAAATGGCTTTTGCTAGATACTTGAGTATACCAATCGTGTTTAAAGAATAATCAGCGAGGTTTTAAACGAAGGGGAGGTGTAAGCTTGCTTAGTAAAATGGCTCAAGACATGAAAGCAATTTTACAGAAGTCTTATTATGCTCAAAAACTATTGGATGCTGACATAGACAAGCGCACGGAAATACGTCTGTTGATGGAGAAGATAACGCCGACATTAAGCGATATGCCGCGTGGTGGTAGTGACGATGACAAGATGTGTACGGCGCTCATAAGGTTAGAAATGCTTGACATTAAGATTGCTGATGACGTTAAAACCCTAACTGACTTACTAGTCAGAAATCGAATCTTGATTGATTCGCTTGACGACTACGAGCTACGCATGATTTTATCCCTACGCTACGTAAATTTAGAGCGATGGAACAAAATAGCGCGACTTGTAAGGTCGTCAAGAACAAGATTGGTTATGAAGCATGATTTAGCGCTTGAAATTTTATCAAAGTCGGTACAAAACGGAACATAATAAAGTGCTATAATAGTATTATTAGAAATATGAAAGATACGTTTATTGATACTATACAAAATACACAAAAAGCCGTTAAGCCATGTGCTTAATGGCTTTTTTAATGCAACGAAAGGGGTGAGCAGACAGTGATTAAGTGTCCTAACAAAGACTGTGAGTATCATGGGATAGACGGTTGCTGCAAAAACATAACACTTGTCGAGCTTAAAATATCGGCTGGCTTGCGCTGTCTGCAATATACTCCACGTGTTACATGCAAGGATCTAGATGCTCCATTTCGTTCTAGGTGTAGGCGAGAGCATGGCAAGTACAAGTCTGACAATAAGAAGGTCGTGACTTAGCATGCCTTGGAAATTAAAAACTGCTTGTAGGTATCCGGGATGCCCTAACCTTGCAATTAAGAATGGTTATTGCAACCTGCACAGCTATTCGCAAACAAGAACGGATGATAAAGAACAAGCCTTCTATCGTTCCCGTGATTGGCGAGAGACGTCTGCTTTATACAGGAAGCTGCATCCTATTTGTAACAAGTGTAAGAAAGCCCCTGTTGCTATCGTGCATCACAAAGTTCAGCTGTACGAGCTTTTGCGCAGAGGTGAAGACCCATGTAGTGCTAAATGGCTTGAAGGGCTGTGCTGGAGCTGTCATGAGCGTACGAAAAGGCAAGAAAGTAAATAATGGGGTATACGGTCAAAATACCTACATTTTCTTACGTATTCGCGAGCGTGCTCCAATCAACTCGAATTTTCGCAAGTTTTAAAATTTTTTATGAAAGGGGACGCAAAAATGGGCAAAAGAGGTCCGGCTAAGAAGCCAACAACACTAAAAATATTACAGGGAAACCCAGGCAAGAGGCCGCTCAACTTAAATGAGCCGAAGCCTAAACCTATAATGCCGCCAATCCCCAAATGGCTTGATACGGCTGCTAAAAAAGAGTGGAAAAGGATAGCGGAAGAATTAAAAACAATGGGATTATTGACTTATATTGATGGCGCGGCTTTAGCCGGCTATTGCAAATGTTTTTCAATGGTGCAAGCTGCCAATGCCGAAATAAAAGAGCGTGGAACTACTTACACTACGCCCACGGGCTTTATTAGAGATAATCCTGCTATCGACAGAATGAGACAATATCTAACATTAATGCGACAGTATTTAAGTGAATTTGGACTATCCCCTGCGTCTCGTGCAGGATTAGCAATAAAGCCAATTGATACAGAAGATGATCCAATGGAGCAAATCGCCAACCGGAGGCGATAATCATGTTTTCGCAACAAGAAGCAAATTTTGTAGTTCAATTTTTTAACGGTTTGAAACATACAAAAGGCGAATGGCATGGAGTTAATTTTGACTTACTGCCATGGCAAGATGAAGCATTAAGAGCCATTTTTGGCAATTTAAAAAAAGACGGTTTTAGGCAATATAACACTGCCTATATTGAGGTTCCCAAGAAAAACGGTAAATCAGAACTTGGTGCCGGTATGGGATTATATATGACATGTGGTGATGGTGAATGGGGTGCAGAGGTTTACGGTTGCGCTGCTGATAGGGCGCAAGCAAGCATTGTTTTTGATGTCGCTGTTGATATGGTTGACCAATGTCCCGCTTTAAAAAAACGGATTAAATTAATCGCATCAAAAAAGCGCATGGTTTACACGCCTACTAATAGCTTTTATCAGGTATTAAGCAGCGAGGCATTTACTAAACATGGCTTAAACGTCCATGCCTGTATTTTTGATGAATTGCATGCCCAGCCAAACAGAGAACTATATGATGTCATGACAAATGGTAGCGGCGACGCCAGGCGTCAGCCTTTGTTTTTCGTTATAACCACTGCGGGAGACGATCCCGAACGTAACAGTATTGGTTGGGAAGTCCATAAAAAAGCTGTTGATATTTTAACAGGCGTTAGGACGGACCCAACTTTCTATAGCATGATTTTTGGTATTGAACCCGAAGAAAACAGGGTGTGGTCGGGAAGAAAAAGCAAGACATTTGAAAAGGTTGACTGGGAATCAAAAAAGATTTGGAAAATGGTCAATCCTTCCTTTGGACCCGCTTTGGCTTTTTCAAAAATAGAAGAATTCTATGATTCGTGCAAGGGCAATCCTGCATCTGAACGTAATTTTAGGTGGTTAAGGCTGAATGAATGGTGCCAATACAAATTAACCAAATGGGTACCTCTTGAAAAATGGGATGCCACGGCAGGATTGCTGGATATCGAAAAATTAAAAGGACGCAAATGTTATGCGGGTTTGGATTTATCCACAAAAATAGATATTACTGCTTTTCTTTTATTATTTCCACCTGATGATAATAACGAGAAATGGGCGATGCTGCCTATTTTTTGGGTGCCTGAAGAGGGTTTAGCGGAAAGAGCAAAAAGGGATGGTGTCCCTTATGAACAATGGGTTAAAGAAGGTTTTATCAAAACTACGCCCGGTAACGTAATTGATTATCAATTTATAAGACAAACAATCACTGGTTATAATCCTGACGGCGTTCACGCTCATTGTTTAAGAGATGATTACGAAATAGAAGAATTAGGGTTCGACCCATGGAATGCCGGTCAGATTGCTTTAGATTTAACCGATGACGGATTGTTATGTGTAGAAACGAGACAGGGTTTCAAAACCCAATCGCCAGCGATGAAGGAAATAGAGAAATTAATATATGAATGTACTTTAATTCATGGCGGCAATCCTGTTATGCGGTGGATGTTTGGTAATTTAGCAGTTAAAAAAGATGAAAATGAAAATGTCAGACCGGTTAAAGACAAGTCTACTGGTAGGATTGATGGCGTGGTTGCGTTAATAAATGCTATGGCACGGGCTATGTTGCATGAAGATGAATCAACATCTATATATGAAACACGAGGAATATTAACTATGTAGGGGGCATAATATGAATATAATCAAGCCGCTTGTTAAAAAAGTTTTTAGGTCGTTAAATCTATCTGGGATTGGCAACCCTGAGCAGTGGCTAGTCGATATGTTTGGCGGCGTTAGGACTGCAACCGGTACGAATATTACAGAGATTACCGCTTTACGAAATACAGCGGTGTATGCCTGTGTGAGAATATTATCAGAATCATTAGCCTCTGTGCCTTTTTTATTGTTAAGACAGGAACAAAAGGGCAAAGGTACTTCTCATGCTACAGATAATCCCTGGTATGATATTTTGAATAGCGTTGCTAACAGTGAGATGACGGCTTTTACCTTGCGTGAAACAATGATGGCTCATTTGGTTTCGTGGGGTAACGCTTACGCATGGATTGAGCGTGACCGTTATCAACAGCCTGTAGGATTGTGGCCATTAAGACCAGACAGAACATGGCCTGAAAGGGACCCTACTACAAAAGTTTTGCAATATAAAACGGTTCTGCCAAATGGCGAATGGATTACTATTCCGAAAGAAGACATGTGGCATATTCCGGGTCTTGGTTTTGATGGCTTGAAAGGCTATAGCCCGATTGGTCTATGTCGTGAAGCTATCGGTATGGCGCAGGCCACTGAAGAATATGGCGCAAGATTTTTTAGCAATGGAGCGAGGCCAGCTGGAATATTGAAGCATCCGAAAACATTATCGGAAGGTGCGCAAAAAAGGCTGCGTGAAGGATTCGAAGAAAAGTACACAGGGTTGACGAACGCTCATAAGATGATGATATTAGAAGAGGACATGAGCTACGAGGCAATTGGCCTTCCTCCGGAAGATAGTCAGTTTATGGAAACACGGCGATTCCAAATTGAAGAAATTGCCCGCATTTTCAGAGTGCCTCTCCACATGATTGGCGATTTAGAACATGCTACCTTTAGTAACATCGAACATCAATCCCTGGAATTCGTTAAATTCACTTTATTTCCGTGGGCGGTGCGTTGGGAACAATCAGCAAACTTTAAATTATTAGGGCCTATTGATAGAAAAACTTTGTTGTTTAAGCACAGCTTGGCGGAACTAGAGCGTGGCGATTTGAAATCACGCTACGATGCTTACAGCATTGCTATCAACGGGGGGTGGATGTATCCTAATGAAGCAAGACTTACGGATGACCTAGACCCATTGCCGGAAGAGCTTAATACTTTAAGAGCGCCGTTGCAATCATTGCCAGCTGATATAGCAAAAGCTTATTGGAGTTCTAAAATCACACCGAAAGGAGATACACCTAATGCCTAAAAAGGAAAACTCAAAAAAGGAAATTAGATTTTCCGGAGAAATAAGAGCAGCTCAAAATGATGCTGAACCTGAAAAACATATTGTAGTTGGCCAACCAATCGTTTTCGAGCAGCCAACTGTTTTGTTCACCGATGAAAGCGGTGTTGAATATAAAGAAGTTGTTGATAAAAATGCTTTGACCACTACTGATTTGTCAGATGTCGCTTTTAAATATAATCATAGCGACGATGTAATGGTAATGGCCAGGACGAGAAATAAAACGTTGACCTTGAAAGTGGACGGTCAAGGCTTATCTGCTGAAGCATTATTGGCAAATACAAGCTCCGGAAATGATATGTATGAATTAATAAAGCGTGGAGATATTGACAAAATGAGTTATGCGTACGTCGTAGCTGAAGATAGTTATGATCATGAAACTCATACGCGTAGGATTTTGAATATCAAAAAGCTTTATGATGTTTCAGCAGTCGATTTTCCGGCTTATGACCAAACCAGTATCAGCGCCAGAGACTATTTTTCATCTAAAACTGAAGAGGAAAAGCACATTTCTGATGAAAAAAATAAAGAAATTATGAATTTGCGCAAACTTAAAGTTAGTTTGGCAGAGAAATCTATTCAATAATTGCAACCTGGATAGGTTGTTTTTATAAACCTTAACTTGTATTAACTGGATAGTTAGCAAGATTCCTGGATAGGAATTGGTACAAAAACGCATAAAAATAGCGAAAATCAATCAAAAACTAATAAAAATTAAATTATGAGGTGAGAAAATGGATAAATTAGCAGAATTAATGGAAAAAAGAGGCCATGCGGTAAAGGTAGCTCGTGAGCTAATTGATAAGTGTGACGCAGAAAAACGTGCTATGAACGCCGATGAAACAGGGAAATATGAAGCGGCCATGTCTGATTTTGATACTTTAGATGCCCAAATTAAGCAAGAACAAAGAGTAAAAAACTCAGAAAAAGAGATTGAAGCACCTTTTAATCCGGCAAAGCAGGAATTCAAGAGTGATGCAGAAAAGGCAGCGATTGAACAAAGAGCCGCTTTCAACAAATATTTGCGTTCCGGTTCTCGTATGTTGAATGAAGCAGAGCATAGGGCGTTATCTGCCGGCGTTGATACTGACGGTGGATATTTAGTAGCACCACAAGCTTTTATTGCTACATTGCTAAAAGCTGTCGATGATTTGGTAGCCATTAGAGGATTAGCCACTATTATTCCTTTGGCAAAAGCCGAATCTCTTGGTGTTCCTACGATGGATACAGATGTTTCCGATGCGGATTGGACACCTGAATTGTCCACAGGTTCTTTAGATGATTCTTTGAAATTTGGTAAAAGGGAAATGCTTCCGCATGCCTTTGCTAAACGTGTAAAAATTTCTAACAAGCTTTTACGCCAATCCACGATTGATGTAGAAGCTCTTGTAAGAGGTCGTTTGGCTTATAAATTTGGCGTTACTGAAGAAAAGGCTTTCATGACAGGCGATGGAGTAGAAAAACCTTTGGGCATCTTTACTTTATCTAATGACGGCATTAGAGCAGATCGTGATGTTGCTGGAAATAATACTGCCACTGCAATCAAGGCTGATACTTTAATTGATGTGAAAACATCTTTAAAAGCTCCTTACCTTGCTAGTACAAGTTGCAAATGGCTTTTCCACCGTACAGTTTTGGGCGAAATTCGCAAACTTAAAGATGGTAATGGCCAATACATTTGGCAGCCGGGTTTGTCAGGCGCTATTCCTGATCGTATTTTAGAAATTCCATATGTAACATCTGAATATGCTCCTAATACCATGACTACAGGTAAGTATGTAGGAATTTTGGGAGATTTCAAAAATTATTGGATTGCCGATGCGTTAAGCATTCAAATTCAACGTTTAGTTGAACTATATGCTGAAACCAATCAAGTAGGTTTCATTGGTCGTGCTGAAGTTGATGGTGCTCCTGTAATGTCCGAAGCGTTTGCTCGTATAAAATTGGCTTAATTTAAAAGAAAGCGAGGGTAAATTATATGAATTTAAGTAACGATGTAAAAATTACAAAAGTAGCTGTGGCTGCTGTTTCTGCCGGGACAGAGGTTCTCGGTTCGATATTGGACATGCAAGGATACGAAGGAGTTGCGTTCATAACCTCTATCGCTACGGCGAATGCCGGCAACTTGCTAAAAGTAAAGCAAGATGATGATTCCGCTATGGGTTCTCCTGCTGATTTAGAGGGTTCAGGAGTGGTAGCAACAGCGAATGCTGAAGTTGTATTTGCTGACGTGTATCAACCGACAAAACGGTATGTAAGAGCTTCTGTGATTCGTGCAGGTGCTAATACCGCAGTTGGCGAGATCTATGCAATTCAATATAAGCCAAAAGTAATGCCTGTTGATAATAGCGTTACGGACATTATTGTTGGCGCAGTTCTTGTGTCTCCCGATGAGGGCGTAGCATAATTATTAAAATAAATGAGTAGGATATAAAAATCCTACTCATATTTTTTGGAGGTGTGAAAATGAGTGATGAAAGTTATCAACCTAAAGTTTATAAAACAAACGGCGGCGATATGCTTGTCGTTGCGAATGGCGGTACTATAAAACTTGAAGCAGGGTCCTTAATTGTACCTGCTAGTGGTGCACAAGCTGCTTTAGTTGCGGCTATTACTGCTGTCGCTGCCACTCAAACAGCTAGTTATGTACAGGCAGATGCGCAGTCTGTAGTGGATTTAGCAATGGCAAATAAAGCAGCTATTAATGCGATTTTAATTGCATTAACAAATCTTGGCATTATAGCATCGGAATAGGGATGTGATGATATGTTAAGCACTCAAGCATTGACTACGGTTGCTGATGTCAAGATTTACTTAGACATAGACACCGGTGATACATCACAAGATGCGAGTATTGAACAGTTGATTAATGCCGTGAGTGATGATATTGCTCAACGTTGTAATCGTATTTTCGGTACGGTAACAGCTACTGAAAAAATAGTAGGTTCCGGCAGACAGTATTTATCTTTGGCCAATTTCCCAATTACAGCCGTTTCCGCGGTTTTGATAAATGATGAGGCTATAGATTCAAGTGAATACGATATTGATGCCGCATCCGGTCAATTATTGCGAATCAATGGGATTTGGCCAACACCATCATCTGTTTATCAGGTGTGTTATTATCCTATGATTCCGGAAGCTACGTTAAGAGAAAATACACCTCAAAAACGGAATATTTCAGTCTCTTATACAGGGGGATACATCTTGCCGTGGCAAGCGACACACATTGCTCCTATTATTGTGCCAACATTACCCAATGATTTAATCATGGCTTGCATAAAAATGGTGGCCAGCGATATAAACCGAAAAGGCAGCGAGCATGAAAGCTCCGAAAGTTTAGGACCGTTGCAATCTTCGTTTTTATCGCAGGACTATTCAGAAGCGGTTTTGGGAATTTTGGAACGGTATAAAAAGCCGGTGGTATTATGAGAAAATCAACGGTCACAATTCAGGCGCCAACTACTACTTACGATGAAGAACGAAATGCAATCAAGAATTTCGCTGACGTCGCTACGTTAAAGGGTTTTATTCTGCCGGAAAATGGGGACCTGGTACAAAGAATTTATGGATTAGACGAAAAGGTTACTCATAGGTTCATTTATAAAGGGCAATCTGCTTTTTTAGTCAAAGGCAACAGAATTGTTGAGGACGGAATCTCGTATGATATTATTTGGCCGGCTAACTATTGTAAAAAAGTCCTGGACGTAAAATTACAATTAGTGACCACCAATGATAACACGAATCCTGTTGTTGAGGGAGGCTGATTATATGGCGCTTACTTTAGTATCAGGGACAAGCCGTAATGGGCGTAGGAAAGGCACTGCTAATCCAAATTCCTATGAACGTGCTATTTTAAGAATTGGGCAGGCAATACCTGAAAGGGTTAGACTTTCGATGGAGCATGTTGCTGATGAGATTGTGGCTACTGCTAAGAAATTGGCACCGCATAAATCAGGGGAATTGCAGGATTCTATTTCGTGGGCATGGAAGAAAACTCGCAAAGGTTGGCAGATTAGAATCACGACAACGCCGGCTAAAAATCCTAAAGGCGTTTCTTATGGGCAATACGCCGAATGGGACCCGTTGTTTAGCAAGACGGGCGAGAAGCCTTTTTTATATCCTGCGTTTGATGCCCACAAAGATGAGATGCAGGATATTATTAAAACTGCGATGTTGGAGGTGTACAAGGAATATGGACTCTAAAATCGCTTTTGTAAATGCTTTGCTTACTTGTTGTGACAGGGTTTACGTAGCAAACCAATCGCCCAATACACCGATTTATCCTTTAATACTATATGAACAAGTTCAAAATAAGCCTGTTGTATACGCTGATAACTTGCCTCAAACGCAACAGAAAACCTATTGGGTATATTTGTATAACACATTGTCATTAGCTACTTTAGAAACTACCGTTGATGCCGCATTGTCAAATTACACAAGCAAGTTAATAAGGGAAAGCACGAACGGTCCTGTGATTTCAAAAATTAAAGAATATTCTATATTCGAGGAGGTTGAATAAATGTCAAAAGTTGGATTAAAAAATTTACATTATGCTAAGTTGCTTAGTGATACTTCTGCCGGCGTGTCTTACGATGCACCGGTAGCACTTCCCAATGTAATTTCTATTGATAGAAAAGTTGCCGCCACGAGCGACACATTATATGCCGACAATGGCCCGGCAGAAATTAATGATGCTCTAGGAGCTATAACATTAACAATCAATAGAATTGAATTATCACTTGCGGAACAAGCTGCTTTATTGGGGCATACAATTGTAGGTGGGATCATGGTATCAAACATTGACGACATAGCTCCATACATTGCGTTAATGTTTGAGGGCACCAAAACCAACGGAACTAAGCGTTACAAGAAAATACTAAAAGGTAAGGCTATGGTTCCCGATGAAAGCTATAAAACAAAAGGTGAAAAGCCAGAGCCGCAAACTGATACTATTGTGATTAACTGCGTTCGCAGAGATTATGATAGCAATTGGGAAAAGACGGCAGATGAAGAGCACCCTGATTATGTTGCTTCTATCGGCGCTAATTGGTATACAGCAGTTGAATCTACCGGTGATGCTGTTGTTCCTACGGTCGCTTGCGTGCCTGCTGATGCCGCCGTTGATGTTGCCGCCAATGCTTCAGTGGTATTAACCTTCAGCGAAGCTATGACAGCATCCAGTTTGGTTGTTGGTGAATCCTTTATTTTGCAGAAAGCTGACGGCACTCAAGTTGTTGGTACCGGAACGTGGAATACCGGTCATACGGTTTATACTTTCGTGCCAACTACTGTGCTTACTGCTGCCGCTAGTTATGACGTTATTGTTACCAAGGCGGTTAAAGACCTTGCCAATAACAGCCTAGCTGCAGTCAATGTATTTAACTTTACCGTTGCCGCTTAATCGTATTTTATCTGGGGTAGTCTATATGGCTACCCTTTATTTTTTAAATTAAAGGAGTGCTGAAAATGGAAAAGCCTAACCTGATTCTAAACGGGGAAGTTTATATAATGCCTGAGCCAAAGGTGAAATTATGGCGATTGATGGCTGAATTTAGGGATCAAAGCAATAAGCTAAAAAATGAATTAAGTGAGCAGTTGGAAAAGCTTAATATATTAAAAAACAATAAAGACCCTCAAACTATCGAAGCTTTTGCCAACCTATTAGATAAAATTGAAAAATTGACAGAAAAAATTAACAACGAAACCGTCGAAAGAAAGTTGCGAATTATTAAGGCTGCTTTTGAAATTGATGATATTGACGATTTGGGCGTTGATGCGGTACCCGCTCTGTTTGTAAAAATAGATACTTATTTGAATGTACTAATGTCGGGAAAGGCTGACCAACTCCCAAACCCGCAAGCTCCGATAGTGGAGGAGTAAAATTATCGGAGTATGAAAGCCTAGTTTATCTTTATTCAAACCTACATGAAAGTTATGGTTGGACACAAAAGGAAGTAGATGATCACAAACTCACATGGATCATGGATATCCTCATAGTCAAATCTAAAAGCAAGGACATGGAAAAGCAACCAGAAATAGTACCATTCGAGAATGTTTTTTAATTTGAGAACAAGGAGGTAAAATAATGAGCCAAACAGTTGACGAACTTGTCACCATCTTGACGTTAGACACGTCTGAATGGGAAAAGGACTATCAAAAGGCTAACAAAAAAGTTAAGGATGCTGCCAAGCAATTGACGCAAGAAAATAGGACCAACAAGGTCCAATTGCAGCTTGAAATGTTAGGCGCTGATGCCGCATCCGGTAAGATATCATCCATAAGCCGTCAAATTAGCATTTTAACCGAAATGGTTAATACTCAAAAACAAGCTGTTTTATTGCATCAAAACGCATTTAATAACCTAACAACCGTTGCTGCCGGTTATCAAACTAAAATGGCCTCTTCAGTCTCTAAAACTGATGTTGCTTATAAGGAATTGGAAGCACGCTATAAAGCTACGAATGCCGCTTCTATTGCTATGGGAAATAACGTTGGCAAGGAACAAATAGCACTTGCTAAACTTGAATCTCAATTAAGGACCACTACATTAGCTAGGACAGCCGCTTATAAAGCTATGGCTGCATCAGCCTATACTTTTGTTAACACTGCGTCTTTAGCTTTGGCGGCGGTTGGAGCGGCTTCTGTAGCTATGGCCGTTAAAGTCGAACAAGAAAACAAAAGATTTAGTCTTGCTTTTGGGTCTAGTGCTGATTCTATGCGTGAATGGTCAAAGACTGCCGGAGAATCAATAGGCGGGTTTGATGATGATTTAAGAAATTTCGCAGTGCAAATGAACCAAGCACTTGATAACATGAATTTTACTAGGGAAGAAAGCCAAAAAGTCTCACAAGAATTTGCGGTGCTTGCATTTAATTTAGCTGCAATGCGCGGTGAGAATCCTGAAGAAATTTTTAATAAATTAAGGTCGGGCGTGTTAGGCCAAGTCCGTGGCCTGAAAGAATTAAATGTTATCGTAACGGACAATATGATTACCCAATATGCCTATACTAATGGAATTGCCGCTCAAGACGCTACGTTATCAGAGCATCAAAAAGCCTTGGCACGTATTGGAATTATTCAGCAGCAAACAGCTGATGCTACTGGATATATGGCCAAAAATTCTTCAGATGCCAATGTGCAAATGATGCAACTCAAAGAACATATTGCCGACCAGGCAAAGAGCTTAGGCAAGGACTTGTTACCGGCTTATAAAGATTTATTAACGATGCTAGACAAAGCCGCCAAAGCTTATAACGCTTTCAACGAGGCTTCTAATGGCGCTAATTCCGAGATAGTTACTGCCGGTGTTGAAATGGCTGCCTTTAACCGTATCCCTTTTCCACCCTGGTTAAAATTAGCTGGTGATATTGCTATAGCAACTTACAACTTGCAAAATTATATTACTAAGCAAAAAGAAGCTAAAGATGCTAATGAAACAGAATACGTTATTGGACAAAAGCCGTCGGAAACACAGGCAAAATTAAGATGGAATGAAGCTAGAAAAACATATCAGAAAGAGATAGAGGGAACGCCGCTTGTTATAGCTCCTTGGTTCAATACTTATGAATGGAAAGACTTATCACCTGAAGAACTTGCAAATGTAAAAAATAAGCAAGCCGCTATGGATGAAGCTAAAACAAAGGCTGAAAACAGTAGCCAAATAACTGATGCTGAAAAGGCAAGAGAAGCTGCCAAGCAAAAGGCTTTAAATGAAGCTGATTTGGCGGCTAAAAAAGAAATAACGCTAAGCCTTTACAAGCTAACTCATGATGAGCTACAAAATGAACTGCATGATTTAGACGAAAAATTTAAAACTTATCGCGAGAAACATATAGACGATTTAACCTTAACTGAGTGGTACGAATCATCAAAAGCTAAAATCATGCGGGATTACAATGATAGCACTGTGGCCAAAATTAAAGAAGCCTTCCAGTCCGAATTGCAAAATAGGCTTGACCAAATCGAAATAGAAAAAAGAGCTTACAGGCAAAAGGGCATTGATGAGGTACAGGCTACAAAATGGGCGGAGGAAGAAAAGCGAAAAGCTGTGCAGAGTACTGCTTTAGATGCTATTAAAAATAATCGCAAACTTTTAGAAGATGTTCGTGACGCTATGGTTTCGACCACTGCGACTTATACAAAAAATGGTGAAACTCATACTTTGCAATATTCAAACGCAGATCGTTTAAAACGTTTGCAGGAAAATTTACTCAAACAAAAACGTAAAGAATTGGGCATTAAAGAGGGTGATACTTTTTCACCTGAATTAATCAAACAATATTCCGATATCCAAAGCTTTGTTCAAAACAATATGGTCCCTGGTTTGACTATGGACAAAAGCATGGGCGATGGGCTTAATGGTTTTAATACTGAAATAGGCGGTTTGCCAAATAAATTCGCAGCTGTTGGCCAACAATCAGCGGCGGTATTTTTTGCTCCCTTCGATGCGAAAGTGCAGGATTTGGCTAACCAAATAGGCGCGGCCAGTACGAACGCGGGGACTAATAGCAAGCCAAATATTGTCAATCATAATAATATTGATATTACTATTGATAAGCCTGTTGTTCGTAGTGAAAGTGATATTGCAGAAATTACAAACCAAGTATCAACAAATATTGAAAATGCTATACAAAATGCAACCGGGGGTGCTGCAAATGGTTATTAATATTGGTGAAGCTACATCATTCAAAGCACCTGACGGGTGGCAAGTAGAACCGGATGACAGACAATCCATAGAAAAGGTTATTGGCGGCGTTGTGGTCGTTGACAATGGAATTATAGCCAACGGAGAAGTTATAACCTGTACGGCTATATTTACGGCCGCTAACTATACTCTGATTAATGGCTATTGGGTAAACAGAACCAAAGTAACCATTACGGATGAAAAGGGTGAGAGTTTAACCAATAGAAGGGTTATTATAAGACGGATTTCTACTAATTCTAAATTCCCTCAAAAATATATCTTGCAATTGGAATTTTGGAAGGTGTGATGATTTATGACTTTAGCAAGTTTAAATATTGCTTTGCAAACGAAAACTATATCAGACACCTTTCATGCAGATGCTTTTGACGCACCAACAATAGGGTCGACTATAAGCGGTACCGTTCTGGGATTTAGCTATGGGTTTACGGTTGACACTTATAGCTATAACGAAGAAACCAAAAAATACAACATTACAGGAACTTATGATATTAACAATAAGATGAATCTTGATATTGACGGAACGGCAAGCCCCTCGATTGATTTTACTGATGGCGCGGAATCAATCACCAGCAAAACAGTTAGTAAAATTGGTAAAAGCGCAGTACAACATTTTGATGACTTTTATCCAACCGGATTGCTAACGAAAAATTCATTAGGAAATTGTTATTGTAATTTAACTTATATGAGTTTATTGCAAAAGGTGTTTGGATGGACAGGCATTATTCCAACAACATTAGTTAATGTGTATGAGCGTGGCTCTAATATCTATATGGTCCAAAGAGGAAAAGAAACAGGAACCGTCACTATCCTAGATGCGGATTGTAAATATCCAACAATTAAAAGAAAAAAAATGAATTTATTGTATGATTCAAATCTCAATTATTATTTGACGGGAGATTTGCCGGATAATTTTAATGCTAGTACTTCTGTAGATCCGGATGAAGGGCAAACATTAATATCTGGTGTTTTTGTTGTTGGTGAAAACACACAAACATTTTCCTATGGTTTGCTTACATCTGAAGCTTTCGCAAGTACGGATAATACAAAAATTGGTACAACTACTTACACATATGACGCGATTGTCCCACCCGCTAATTTAACAGGTAAGGCAGCGCAGCTGGTGGAAACAAAGGTTAATACACCGCCAACATTAACAACTGCCAATATCCCTTACAGAGTTGTGCAATCTGTCACGAATGAATCTACTTTAGTAAATGTTTTTGCTACAAATGGCAGAGACTTAATAAAATCTACTGAAACGATTATTACTACAATTAAGGGTTTCAATTATATAGATACTGCTGGTAATACACAAGCTTTCGCTGATGAAGTTACAACAGTTGTTAATGAAACCATATACTCTGACATGGGGCAAGGACACTGGGGTGTTGCTGTTTATCGTGACGGTGTTCTAATGAATTCGCAGATCGTGACGGGGAACCCCGGAGCAAAAGCTTCGCCATGGTCAATAAAGGATGCCTCTACTTATGCCGGTCATGCCAATAAAGTAGGCCCGAATAAAGTAAGATTACCGGGTAGGTTTAGCGGCAGTATGAATATTAACGTTTCAGATTCGACAACATTAACCAGGATTGTAAATGCAATTGAATCTCTTAATGGAAAAACAGAGGAAAGGGTTTCACTTGTTTATTTAGGTTCTAGTTTTTGCGATTTCATTAATAAGATTTCATGGCGCGGGAATATTTACTATTTAGAAAGCAACAACGTGCAGCAATTACCCGAAAAAACATATCAACAGCTTGAATTAGTGAGGTGGTATTAATGAGCCTGCAAACGTTAACCAGCATGATAGCGAGAATAGTTGCGAACAATAAAAATGTTGCTCAAAACAATATCAAACAAGGGCAGGTGGTTGGAAATGGAGTTTTGGTTGACGGGATAAATTACAATTACAGCGTAGCGGTCGATGTAGATATCGAAGACGGTGATATGGTTTATGTAATGTTTAACGATAGCCACAGCCGAGCGGTGGTGATTGGCAAATGATTCAGGAGAAGGTGCTGGCTGTTAATGATGTATTTATTACTACAGACAGCGGCAAAAAGACACCGCTTGGCAATCGTATTTTTGATGTAGGGGATTTGGTTTGGACTGATGGCAATTACGCTTTTGGGACAAAAAAAAATACTAATTTCCCCATGCAAATGGCAGCCGCAATGCCTTATACCGGCAAATACTTTATTTGGCAAGGCGCAATCAATAATCCAATTTTTAGAATTTATAATGCAGAAACATTAGAGTACATGGAAATTCCCGGTACCATAATTGGCGGCAGATTTATTTATAATTCTAAAGGAACAAAATTCGTCTGGCTGATGGGTTCGGGGAATCAAGTACAAATTTATATTTTGACAGCGACTGGATATACCAATTACACGGTAACGCTGCCATATTCTTATAACGGTGTTTTAAATGTTGATGGTTATATTGATGATGCCGGTGACGTTTATTGGTCAGTATTTTTAAATGATTTTAAGTATAGCCGATATTATACAACAGAGGGGGAAGTCTATAATACAACCGGGCATGTAGTTATGATTAAATATAAAAATGATGGAATATTAAATACATACGATTATACTGCTACTATAAAAGACAAATATGATATTGTTTATGAAGCGTGTTCAAGTTTGAGTAATACATCCGGTTTGTCTTTATTGTATTCAAATATTGTAGAACTTACGCAAGAAGAAAAACAGGCACAGATACCTAATAATGCTATCTCTGCGTGGCACGTAGCTTGCGAATATGCTTTTAGCTTAATATCCGATAATTACGTGCCTGACGGTGAATCGTACGCAATTAATAAACCGAAAGCAAACATTTCTGGCGTTAATTTAATACGGTATGACGATGGTTTAATATTTACATCTATATGGACATCTTCAAACATATACATAGAAGCGATAAGAGGATATCATCAAGCGGATTGGCATTATAATCCTATACAATACGGCTCTACCTATGTTTCCAAGGCTTCGATTGCAAGTATTATTGCTTGTGGAGATAGCTATATTGATAAGAATTTGGCAATAAATCAAGTTCTGAATCAGCAAGAAATAAGCAACGTTTCTTTGAGCTGCAGACATAAGCAGATACAATACAATGTTTCGGTAGCTGGCGAACCTGCTTATGTTGTGCCGAGCGGTTGGCAACCAGGGGACTACCTACCTTGGCCATATCATATATCTGCCACAGAGACGATTGATATTGAATCGCAAACTCCTGTTGACGATATGACATATACAATTGATAGCTGTGATTGCGGGTATGGTTTTACATTTGAATATCATCCGGTTGTAGGTAGCGAATCAGGCACGACTCCTGCTTATTTTTTATTGAAAAATGCAAATTGGAGCATGGACGTATCAACTATGGTTGACAATTTTACCAAGTTTGAAACGCCGCCACAAGTAACACCATTGGATGATGAGAGAATATTATTTTTAAATTGTCCAAACAATGCTTTGTACATGATTAACATTGCAGACAACTCAAAGCAATTATTATCGAAACATTATACCGATAATGGACGTATACCGTTAATCACAGGGCAGACAGCGGCGGAATTAATTAGAATTTTAACCAAGGTGCCTAGCTAAGGAAGGAGATACAAATATGTCTAGTGTTAACATGAAACGCGGAGACTCTTTTGGTTTTTCAAACGAAATTTTTGAAGACGATGGGGTAACTAAAATAACAGGAATTGCGAGCAATTTGAAATGTCAGATTAGAGATAGGTATGATGTTTTAATTGATGAATTAGAAATTACTGAATCTACAGGAGCACCCGGTCAATATTTATTTAGAGCTGGTCCCACCTCAGAATGGGCGGTTGGACCACTCTATAGCGATATACAATATACCGTTGACGGTCTTGTTGCAAGCACGCTGGAAAACATTGTAATAAATGTAGAAAGGGATGTTACAAGATGATAATGAAATTAACATTTAAAAATGTAACTATGGTTTTAAATTTGGTAACACCGGGAGCCAAAGGTGAAGCCGGTGCAGATGGGGCGACAGGTGCTGCCGGAGCTGATGGGAAAAGTGCATACCAAGTTTGGTTGGATTTGGGTAATACTGGAACAGAAGCAGATTTCATTACCGCAATAAAAGGAACAAAAGGTGATATTGGAGCCATTGGGGCAGACGGTGCAGACGGAAAAAGCACTTATGATATTTGGTTAGCTGCTGGTAATACAGGAACGGAAACAGATTTTTTGGCATCAATAACAAGTGCTTATCAGATTTGGCTAGATACCGGAAATATCGGAAGTCGGGAAGAGTTTTTAGCATCATTAAAAGGAGCAAAGGGTGATACGGGAGCTAATGGAGCGGACGGTGCGGTTGGTCCACAAGGATTACCAGGAGAAAAGGGCGATACTGGGGCACAAGGTATACAGGGTGAACAGGGGTTGACTGGCCCACAAGGTTTAAAGGGTGATACTGGAGAACCTGGAGTGCAAGGACCAAAGGGAGACACAGGAGAGCAAGGTATACAAGGATTGCCTGGTGCAGGAGTTGCAGCCGGGGGTACAACTGGTCAAGCTTTAATAAAAACTAATAATACTGATTTTGCGACAGAATGGGGAAGTATTTATACTGTTGCACAGATTGATGCTAAATTTCAAGAAGTAGCCGCACTTCCTGCAACACCAGATGCAAACACTTTTTATTTCATAACGGAATAGGTGATAAAAATGACTATTTCACATAATGGGCATCTAATTAAAAAAATTTATCACAATGGGCATTATATAAAAGAAGTATATCATGGTAATAGTTTAGTCTGGAAAAATAGTATAGAAACAAATTTATTTATTTTGAATGGTGGATATGATTTAATAGGTGGTTGGGTTTACGGAATTACAGGATTTGATTATAATCCTGTATGGTATTATGATAATACAAATTTATCTGTACGTACGGCAATTATGCCATGTGAGCCAAACACAACATATAGAATTTCTATGTATGTACATAATAGAATGAGAGTTGCGGCTAATCCAACTGTTCCACTAGTTGCTTCTGTTAATATATCAAAAAGTTATGTACCAACATGGGGAAATACGGAAAATCATAATACTTATGAATCTATTGAATATACAACCTTATCAACAAGTAATTTCTTGTTTATTTATTATTGGAATACTATTGATGGAGATTTTCATAGTTGTTATGATACTATTAATGTTATTAAAGTTTTATAAATTGGAGATGATGATGTGTTTATTTTAATAGATGAAAAACTAGAAAATTTAAAGGGCTAGGGAGATGATCCAAATTTCTGATGTATTTTATTTTGTGGCTAACTTATATTCCAAAACAGAAATTAAAATAATTGCAATTTCCGGAATTATAGGTGGCTTTATTGCTGCAGCAGTAGGCGGCTTTGACAAACAATTGATGGCGTTGTTTATTCTAATGGTTGTGGATTATGCAACAGGGATGTATGCAGCATGGCATGAACATACCATTTTTTCAAAACGTGGGTACCAGGGAGTTATGAAAAAGCTTTCTATATTGATTGCGGTTTCCTTTGGTGTTTTAGTGGATATGGTCTTAAAGACGGATTTTTGCCGTTATACCGTTATAGCAGGGTTTGGTGTCATGGAAGCTATATCTATTATAGAAAATGCTGACCGTGGTGGTTATGGCCATGTGATACCGCCTGTAATCCGGAAGCATCTAAAAGAATTGAAGGGATAGCATGAAAGAAAAGTTACTGGAAATGTTAAAAGAAAATGGGGAATGGTCCTTTACACGCTGGATAGCCTTTATTGGCTATTCGGCGTTTTTACTAGGATCGTTTTATTTGCTTTATAAAGGGCAGAAATGGGATAACTACGACACGTTCGCTAATCTAACGGGTGGCGGCGGTGCCGTTACGCAGTTAGTAAATAAGTTCATAAACGGAAAATATAACACCGCTTTAGGAGAACCGGGGAAACCGGTAGCGAAAGAAGAAGGAGAGAAAGAACATGAGTAAATATTTTACGGAAGCTGAAGAGGTTTGTAAGTGCTGTGGGCAATTACCGGAAAACGGAATGAGTGATGTTTTACTTTCCAAGTTGGACGAACTAAGAGAACTGGCTGGAGAACCTATACACATTTCCTGCATGTACCGTTGCCCAAAACATAATGCAGAAGTTGGCGGTGTTCCTAATAGCCAACACGTAGATGGCACTGCGGCAGATATTTATTGCGACGGATTAACGGTTGACGAATTGGCAGATTTAGCGGTAAAAGTTGGATTTGACGGTATAGGCAGATATTATGACAGTCAATTTGTTCATGTTGACGTTAGAGACAACGGAGAAAGCCCGAACGGCTACACATGGGTTAGTTAAAATAAAAAAAGGCTAAAAACTCTCTTTTTATTTCTTTTTACGGCTCGTTTCCAAAATACCCCTTTATGTTTCCCTATGCAATCCAATAAAAACGCTCTCCGCTAAACCTCGTGGTGTATGAAGGTTTTAATACAAAAATGAAAGGAACGTGTATAAAAATGACCGAAGGACAACAAAATGCAAGTGAAACTACTCAAAATGTTGGTGAAGCGGTACAAAATGTTTCTGAAATAAAAGAAAATGTATCTGAAACAAACGAAACTACAACTCCTATTGTGGAAGAAACAGCAGAAACAAGTGTATTGGACATGGACTTGTCACAAATTACCCTTGAAAAGCTAGAGACAATGGACGAAAAAGAAATTGCGGAAGCAAAAGAATCTGTTGTCAAAATGATTAAGGAATGCAGAGAAGCATTAAAAGTTTTCTATGCTTATGAAAAAGCTCATGGTCTTTCAATGTGGGAGAAGTTAAAAACTTATATTTCAGGTGCTGAAAAATATTTAAGAATTGTATTGTACATATATGTTGCCTATATGCTTTATCAAGGTATAAAATCTATATTTTAGGAAGAGGTGTAAGCGGTGTGGAAACTAAAACTAAAATTTATGTTGCCGTTGGCGTTATCCTTATCGTTTTTGTTTCCTTGTGGGTGTTTAGCAGAAGAAGCGCCCCAACAAATAGTGATGTCGATAACTCAATTCAAACAATTACAGACACAAACGCAGCTATTGGACACGAAGTTACAAATGGCACTAGCGCTGTTGACCGAGCCACAGAAGCAAGCGATAATGCAAGCACAGCAATTGCAGGAAGCACAGAATCAAATACAATTATCCAAGAAGGAATTAGTAACAGCAAAAACCTCATTAACGAATGCATTGACATTAATAGAAGAACAGAACAAATCTTACAAGACGTTGAGCAATCAAATCAAAAAGGAAAGGGAAGTTCAACGCCGTGAAGTAATACAACATTCATTTTGGAGCTTTGTTGGTGGTGCAACAATAGGAATTATTGCATATTCAATAGCCAAATAGTATAATAATCATGGTTAATGTTTTTAGAATTCATTTGTCGTCATGCTCCTGATCAGAGCAAAGCCCCCGGTTATAAGCCGAGGGCTTATTTTTATGCTCAAAATTATGCGATAATTTTTATAAATTTTATGCGATTTTATAAAAACATATTTATAGCAAAATGCTATAACGCAGTACTGGTGCTATTCGTAGCGTTTTGAATATTTTTGAATATTTTTGAAAAATGTGTTGACATTCAAACTTGAATAAGGTATAATTTAACCATGGAAAGATAAATAAAGGAGATGCATTAAAATGAAAAATTATAAGCAAGTATCCTCAAACGAATATTATTATGATTTAAGTGAGAATGCTCAAAAGTTAAGCGAAAACAGCACTTTTGTAATTTGGATAGATAATGAAGGAAATTATGTGGGGACAGATTCCTACGTGAAGCCATGTGAAGCAACCGGTAACTGCTTTAATATTGGCAACTCCTTGCAAGATGTTATTGATTTTTATGAAGAATTAGCCAAAGAAAGCGAAATTATGGATATTGAACAGGATGTCAAAGATTATAATGAATTTGACGGTCAAGCAATATTAATAATAGACAGTGACGGGAAAATATCCTGCACTGTTGGTCAATCAGAGTGTTGCGTGCCTGGTTATAGAGTACTATTCTCGAAATTGCTGAAAGAAGAGCCTGAATTTTGGGTGACATCCGAGGAAGTAATAGATAAGGCAAGTGAAAAATATGAATAAATTTGATAAATGGAACTGGAAAGGAGCTACAAGCGCCGACCAGCTAATCCTTAGAAAATATATTAAGAAAAACATTGAATTGACCATCGATGACGGAAAAATCTATACAGAAACAGGAAAGTACATCGCTGACGCTGTCCAAGACGAAGAAAATGGTGTCGGCATCGCTATCCAAAACGAAAAACCACGGGGCGGTGCTCGTAAAGGCACAGGACCTAAAAAACGCTTACCAGAAGGTGCGCGGCGTCGTAATATTGCCATGACGGACAATGAATATGACAAGGTCCTGGTCTTACTAGAAAAAATGCGTAAAATTTGACAAAATAAACAAAAAGGGTGTGTTTGTTTTCACAAGCACACCCTGATTTTTTTTAACTTAAAAAAAATAACTAAATTACAAATCAAGTATTTTATACTTTTTATGCTAAATATCAAATAATTTGCCTACCATTTGCCGACGGCGTACAAGTTATCCACTGCAAAACGTGGTTATGATTTGTTATGATTAATTAAAACGTATTCAAATTATTGGCACTGGTACTGCTTTACATGGTTATCCTATGGGGAACATGGTTACATATAGTTAATTGTTTTTGAATTATAACACAATTATTAGGTAGATACGATATATCCAGTGTTTATGCGGTTCTAATGATTTTAATTTATGAGTTTTAGCCGTTTTGCCTACGGTTTGCCGACGCTTTTATTTTTGGTAGGCAAGATTCGATAATGGCAACGGCCTCGTTTTCCATTTCTTCAGTATCGTGGACGTAAACATCGATAGTCGTTTGAGCTCTAGAATGTCCTAAACGTGTCTGTACTGTTTTCAATTTTGCACCACCATTAATTAATTTAGTAGCATGTGTATGTCGCAGCATATGATAATTAAAATTTTTGCCCAGAACCTTTTTAATCCTATTCACCGGTGAATTCATAGTAACGTAATTTACAATTTGCCCATTTTCCCACGTATTTATAAAATCGAGAGGAATAAAGTCATCGGGTGCTTTTATTGACGCAGGCAAAGTACATATAATTCCATCATGCAGATAATGATTCAAATAATATTCACCGTAAAGCTTCTTATTCTTTTCCTGCCATGTTCTTTGGAACCTTAGTTCGTCAGCAAGTAGCTTTCCATATTTTATGAAGCGTACAGAACCAGCTGTTTTCACGCGGCCCATGTGCCAAGCTCCTTCGTATTTATAAAGCTGCTGATGCACGTTAATTTCATCCTTGATTGGCAATATATCTGTCCAGGTTAAGCTCATAGCTTCGTCTATTCTAAGCCCGCAATACAGCCCTAGACAGAAGGCTAAATGATATTTATTGCCTTGCGGGAATAATTCCATGATTTTCAAGAAATCTTTATCCGTTATTACTTTAATAGGAGCCGTTTGTTTTTGCGACTTTGGCAACTCTACGTACTGCATTGGGTTCTGCTGAATAAAGCCTAATGGATGGACTGCATAGCGCAACATTTTGCTGAACTTAGTAGCTATATTTACCATTGACGAATGACTTTTTATGTTGTTAACCCATTCCTGTAATATCGCAGGTGTCAAGGCTCGCAATTTATAACCGCCTATATTGTTTTTAATGTGATAATTTATATAGCTTTTTGACATGGCGTAAGTAGTAGGACGGTAGTTAGCCTTTGCGTAATTTTCAAGCCAGTAATCGCAATAATCTGTTACGCTTATTTCAGAAGGCTTGAAACTATTGCCGCAACTGTTATATTCAGCAATTGCTTTGGCAAGAGCTGATTCAGCAAGCGCCTTAGTACGGAAGCCGCCTTTTTCTACGCGTTTGCGTTTGCCGGCTATCTGCGCAAGCTCGAAACTGTATGACCATGTAGCGCCACGCTTTCTTATTGATCCTTTCATTTTTAACACAACCTTTCAAATTTATGGTAAAATAAAAGGGCAGACTTATGCCCTTAATGGGGGAGTAGCTTTGCACAGACCGTTCGGCGTTGGCGCGCTGGGCGGTCATTTTTTATTTTTACTTGATAAAATCTGTGGATAGTAACTTTCCGGAATTTATATCTTGCGTAGCGACACAAGCGTTGACGACAACACCGCCAAAGGCATTTTTGCCCCTAAATTTAGTCATAAGCACGGCGACCCCTTTATCATAATTTATTGAGTATCGCGTTTCTATATGCTCATAACTTTTTGGATCATTCATGTTAGCTTTGATATACCGTTCTAACGCACGGTTAGAACCATCCCATGAACTCATAAGGGTTTTCTCGAATTTTTCTCTTATTTCATTTTTTCTTTCTGCTTCAGCTTGTATTATTGCATTTTCTACTAATTCACTATGATAAGAATCACTCATTTTTGCAATATTTGTTAAAAAATATTTATTTATATCAGGATTCGAAAAGTATTCTTTTGTATTGGTGCCTGCTTTTGTTGATTTAAATTCCTCATCGCTCATTTGAGCAGCTATTTCTTCTTGTTTCTTTTGAGGATTATTAATTGCAATTTTCAATTCTCCTTGCAATTTAATAGCTTTATCAGTAGAAACAGATTTTAATTCTTTAAGAGCCTCAGTATATTGGCCTGCGGAAGTTAATTTCAATGCGTCATTATATTTTTCTTCGGGTGATTTCATAGAAAAAAGACTGATGCCTACAATTCCTATGAAAACTACCGAAATAATAGTTTTCTTTTTGAAAGTGTAATTTTGTTTTTTCCATAATAAGAAAAGACCTACTGGTAAAAAGAGAACAAGCATTAACCACATAAACCACCATTTTTGATAAACTTTTTTTATTATTGACTCATGATTTATTTCATTTTTCTCAACAATATTTTCCGGTGTTTCGATATCTTCATAGAGCATAGGATCATTATTGCTAAATGCCAAAAGCATATGGCAGTATGGACAACACTTTGCTATGTTTGGCACTAATTTGTGACAACGTGGACAAATTTTTTCGTCTTCAATATTAGTTATGGTTAAACATTGCTTGGCACCACACTTTTCGCAAAAAGCGCTATTGTCTTTTATTTTAGCTCCACATTGTATACAATACATTATGCACCAGCTTCCCCAGTTTTCAGCAGATTTTTTTATTTGTGCCGGATTTTTTCCAACTTGTTAACATTTTTTATATTATCAAAATCTTCCTCATGCCTTATTTCATGTTCGTACGTTTTTACATTGTCCTCATAAGTAAATCTTGCATTGAGGACTACTGTTTGTATATCACATTCATCGTCTACAGCACTAAACCCCCAAGTGTCGCAAGGCAGGTCGAACAGGACAGTTCTAATCGTCCTCGCCATTTTCTTTTGCTTTCTGATATTTGATGAATTTCATTATTTCTTTGATGCTTTCAGGCTTTAATTTTCTAGAAGCATCGAACAAGACTCTATATTGGGGATTTTCATAGATTTCTTGAGCAAGCTTTGCGGTTTCAGGATTTAGGTAATACGGCGTTTCATCTTCAGATACAGATATGAGTTGCTCATCGTCTATTTGTTTCATAAGAACATCAAGACTTATACCCATTACCTTTGCTACCGCTTGCAACGTTGGCACTGAGGGTATGATAGGTTTGCCAGTACTGGAATTAATATCGCGTTCCAACATAGATATATAGGGCTTGCTGAGGCCTGATAACTTTGCAAAATCGCCCATAGAATAGTCGTGTGCATTTCTATATGCTTTAATAATATCGCCAAGTGTCATAAAAACTATCTCCCTTCACATTTTTGTTAAGCTGATTATACAACTAAAAAAAATTTTTGTAAAGTGTGCTTGACAAGATAATTTGCAAGTTATATACTCTAAATAGTTAAGCGGACTTAACGGGAAGGAGGGTATAAAATCTTGGATAAATTAAGAGAATTTAGAGAGCAAAAGGGTTGGACACAGGACAAGCTATCCCAGGTATCAGGGGTGTCTAGAGTTACGATATCACTGTTAGAAAGTGGTCAACAGACAGTGACTACCAACATTACGATATTAAAATTAGCAAAGGCGTTAGGACAAAGCGTAGCCGATTTTTTTTAATCCTAGTGTTAAGTGTACTAAACAAGAATAGAGGTGTTAAAACATGGCAATGCTCATACACGAAGAAGATATTGTAATTAAAATTTTAGTTAATGGCAGTGAAATAGCTGAAACTAAGCGCTTTGACAGTGAAATAGATTATATATTGCAAAGCATAAAACAAAAAGCAATCCATTTAGTGGCTTTAGGATGCGCAGATATGATGAGCGCTGATATTAACCTTAGACTTAGCAACAGCCATTATGTTAAAGATTTTAGACAATCATTCGATGCTTGCTTAATAAGAGAGGAAATAATTAATTTTACTAGCGACTCTTTGAGAAGTAATCTCAAATTTTTAAAAGAAAAAGGCTATTCAACAGAAATTAGATTTGAGTTGAATAACCGAAAAAAAAATGGAACCCCTATAATTTTTTGTGAATAATTTCAATTATTGCGGTTATCGCTGGAATGCTAGCTATGGCATTCGTAAGATTGAGCTCCTCTTTTATTTTTAACCACTTTTTTTTATCTTGAATTTTAGATAATAATTCTTCACCGGAACGAGTTAGTCCGGTAGTCCCGTATTCGCAGCATTTATTATCTGCGAATTCCGACGTGCCAGATATATAACCGTATTTTTCTAGCTTTATTAAGTGGTTAGTAAGTTTCTCTTTATCTGAGCACAGGCATGACATTCTCTTCAGATAAAGGTGATTGCTACTTGAAGCTTCAGCATCTATCAATTTCAAAATATTCCGTAATAAATCGGGATCGAATTTCATTATAATCGCCTCTCTTTTAGGTGATTATAACACAAAAAGTAACAAAAGCGAGGTGAGCCAAAATGGACGAGCTGCTAACCATTAATCAAGTAGCTAAGATTTTAAAAATAAACTCTAGCTCGGTATACAGGCTGATTCATAGCCACAAACTCAAGGCGTTAAAACTGGGAGCACTGAAAGTAAGATTAGCCACGCTTCAAAAATTCTTAGCGGATATCGAGGCGGAGCAGAACGGAAGTGAACAAAATGGCACAAACAACTTTAACAGAACAGCTTTATAACCTATATTCACAAAATCCCAACGCCAGCAATAAAGAAGCTACGGAGATTTTAGGCGTTAGCGAACATTTAACCAGGAACACAAAATATAAGCTTAAAACTAGGGGGCTTATTGATATTAACGATGATGGGAGCGTTCTTATCTTAAAGCCTTATCGTGAAAGCTTAGATAAACCGGCAGGACTTAAAGCGGAAATATATGCAGAAATGGTCGTGACGTATATGGAAGATTTTAGGCAGCAGTCCACTTTTAATGACAGGCTCGCAGTTGGGCGCGAAATAAGGCTCATCTTAGAAAAAATGTGAACGGAGGGAGCGCATGAAGAAATGTCTCATATTAATAATCATGGCAGCCGTGCTCATGGGATGCACGCAACAGCCCGTAAAATCGTTTACTAAGCAAGTAGTTACGGTTTACCAAGGTGACACACTTTGGAGCGTAGCAAGCAAATATAGCGGTGATATTTATATCCTAGAATATCTTGAGGATCTAAAAGCACTGAAAGAAAACAAAGAAGTGCTGCGCCCAAACCGCTTATTGCAACCGGGAGACAAAATCACGGTGCTAATGGCGAAAGGGGAGACAGAATGAAACATAAATGCAAAAATTGTGCTCACTTTATTAGCACTCTTAAAATTCAAGGTTGCGGATCATGCTATCCGGTTGCTAAATGCAGCGGGAACCTAGAAATAGAGTGCGAAGATTTCATAACACCTGAAGCTGAAAAGGCTAGGCAGGAGAGAGTATTTAAGCTTCAAAGCAAATGGGAAAAACGTGCAGATAGGGAAATCTGGTGTAAAAACTTATGAAAGGTTGGTTGTATTGTCAAAACTGTGGGCGAAAAATAAGTAAATTTAAAATCATTGAACCAGGAGCAAAAGTTGTGTGCTTATCAGGCTGCAGGGCGAAACCCGGAAAGTCAAAAGCTTTGAAGAAAAATAAAGAGAGGAATGGTGAGGAATGAGTTTGCAACGTAAATTAAAGAGAAAACTGGAAAGAAAATCTCCTGAGTTCCAGTATAGACATTGTTGTGGTTTAGAAATGGACATAAAAATTGATGAAAGAAAGGCATACCTGATATGTCCGCAGTGTGGAAAAATCAAACCCTATGAAATGGAGAGATGCTGAAATGATTGAAGGTTGGTGCATGCTTGCCATTGCAATTTTAAGCCCTGAATTCATAACGGTTGAAAAGGCAGAAGATTTATTTTATAGCGATAAATGCAAAATAAAACATGCCAAGGATACCGGAGCGAAAATATACAAATTGCGGAAACAAGCTATGACTTATAAGGAGATTGGCTTGATGTATGGTATCAAAGCAGATGCCGTTTACAACAGACTGAGAAGATTTTTGCAACAAAAAAGAGCCTGCGCTAACAGACCCTAAATAAATAACCTAAATAAATTATAACACAAAATTTTAGGGAGGAGGAATTTTAAATGGGCTGCGATATTCATGTGTTTCTAGAAAGAAAAAATAAAAATAAATGGGAAGACGCAAATTTATATCAACGAAATTATTATAAAGCAACACATCCTGATGATGAGGAAGACAAAGATTTCAACCGCCTAGACTGCTATAATGGCCGGAATTATAACTTGTTTGCCGCGCTTGCTGATGTGAGAAATCACGGATACATAAAACCAATTAACCAACCAAAAGGAATACCGGAAGATGCTTCAAAAGAAGTTAAAAAAGAATTAACAGAATGGGAACTTGATGCTCATAGTATTTCATATTTCACGTTACAAGAATTGTTAGACTCTAGGTCAAACTATCAAGAAATTATAAATTCCGGGTTTATCACGAAAGAATATGCCAAATTATTGGACGAAAAAAACATTATACCAGCCGAGTGGTCTCAAGATGTTTACGAAAATGGCATACGTGGAGGAGAAAAGGGTAGTAATTATGTTTGGCGTGAATGGACAACAAAATACGATTTATTGGCACCATTAATTGACGGCATCATAAATACGCTGTGCCTAACTTTCTATTATGACGGAAAGAAACGTGTCTTAGAAAATGCTGTTAATTTTAGAATTGTTTTTTGGTTTGACAATTAACACAGAATCGGAGGATGTAAATATATGGCAATTAATGTGATTGCGCAAAACAAAACCAACTTTGAAATATTCCTTTATTCAACGAATCGCAAGGGTATAGACAAAGTGATTAAATATCTCAATGATACTGATTTCTTTATAGCGCCTGCGAGCACTCGCTTCCATGGAGCACGTGAAGGGGGCCTTTTGGAACACAGCTTGACTGTTTATCAGCAAATTAAAGAATTAGCTAATCTTTGCCCGATAAAAATGAATACTGCATCACTAATCATAGCAGCGTTACTGCACGATGTATGCAAGGCAGATTTTTATAAACTGGATACTCGTAATGTAAAAATCGATGGCATCTGGAAACAAGTACCAATGTATACCATTGACGACAAAATGCCCATTGGTCATGGTGAGAAATCGGTCATCATATTGCAGAGCCTAACAACTCTTACGGCTGACGAAATTTATGCTATTCGCTGGCATATGGGAGCATTTGATGATGCAGCGAAATCTTATGCGGGTAGCATGCAGCTGTCAGCAGCGATGAGCAAATGCCCGCTATTAGTACTGCTGCATATGGCGGACTTGTCAGCAAGCTACTTAATTGGAGAGGAGGAAAACAATAATGGATAAAACCGAAACAGTACCGGAAGTGCAACCGAATCCACCGTTAAAGAAATTTCTGTTCACCAAGATTTTAGACTTAATGAATGAGGTAGGAGGCTACATCCAAAAAGACAAACTAAACAAAGAGCAACATTATATGTATATGTCTGATGCCGGAATCATGGCAAAGATACAGCCGGCGCTGTGCAAAATTGGGCTATTAGGTATTCCTAAATTCAGAGATATAAGGTCTGAAGATAAGATGACGGCGAAAGGCGGTACGTGGAAACTTCTAACTGTCGAAGTCACATTGAAAATTATTGACCCAGATACATGCGAGTGCGAAGAGATTATCGCCTTGGGTCAAGGCATAGATTCAGGAGACAAGGCGCTTGGCAAGGCTCAGACGCAAGCACTCAAATATGCCTGGTGGAAACTACTTTGCCTTGAAACCGGTGATGATCCTGAAGCGGACCCAGCAACAGATACTCAACAATTTAGCAATCCGCAGCAAGCACCAACACAAACACCCGAATTAGACGTAACTCTTGGTAATCCTCCAATGGGCGAGCTGTTAAAGATGTGGCAATTCGCAGGATGGAACCCTAATGACCTAGCCGATTATGTTTTAAAACGTTTGAATAAACCAAGTCTTGATGGCGTGACGGATAGCGAATATTCAAGCGTTATAAACGATTTGGCGGCTTATATGCAAAGCGTAGGCATGAAGGTAACTGTTATACCTTTTTCATGTTAAAACAGCACCATTTTAATCAAATAATAATAAAAATTTAGGAGGAAAATATTATGTCAATTCAAGCAACAATCATAGGAAGGCTAACTAAGGACCCGGAAGTAAAGCAATCAACCAAAACAGGTACGTGGTATTGCAATGTTTCAATTGCAGTAAATCATGGCAAGAACCAGCAAGGTGAGGATGAGACAACATTCGTGGAATTAACGGCTTATGGCAAGACCGGTGAAGTAATCTCAAAACTTCAAAAAGGCGGCAGGGTAAGCGTCGCATCTGATTTAAAACTCGAAAAATGGGTGTCTCAAACAGGAGCAGCAGGGGCAACGTTGCGTGGAAATATCAGAAGCGTAGACATTATAGACTGGCCTGAAAATACACAGCAGGGAGCACCACAGGCCGCACAAGGCTATAATGCACCGGCGCCTGCACCAGCAGGATATCCGCAACAAAATTATCAACAGGCTCCGATGCCAGGGTTTGGAGCTCCAGCTCCTATTCCAGGATATCAACAACCACCGGTTCAACAACCACCCGTGCAACAACAACCATATCAACAACCGGTTCAGCAACAAGCAGCAACGCCACCGGTAGCCGCCACAACGCCTTGGGGCAGGTAAAATCTAGGCGGGAGTAATTTCCCGCTTTTTCAATTGGGTGATAGCATGATTAATTTGAGAGATTACCAAGTCAGCATGATAGACGACCTGGAATATGAATACAAAAAAGGAACGCGCTGCGTTTGTATGGTAGGGCCTTGCGGCTGTGGTAAGACCATATTGGTTGCGTGGATGGCTGCTGCTACAGCTTTGAATAACCGCAGGGTTCTGTTCCTGGTTCACCGGCAAGAGCTGATTGCCCAGTCCAGTGAAACCTTTACCGCTATGAATATAACACACGGTATTATTGCCACCAAACAACCCAAGCAGTACGAGCGCATGGTCCAAATTGGTAGCGTTCAAACCGTAGTCAGGCGGCTCGGAGAAATTCCTGCACCCGAATTTATCATAATTGATGAATGCCATCATGTCCTGGCCAATACCTACCGCAAGATCCTTGACCGCTATCCAAGTGCTCATGTTTTAGGCGTTACAGCAACGCCTGAACGCATGGGCGGACATGGACTAGGGGACGTGTTTCAGTCTATGACAATCGGCCCAAGCGTTAAGCAACTTATATCCTGGGGCAACCTAGCACCGTTTGATTTGTACGCGCCACCGTCTAAGTTTGACGCATCACAATTGCGTGTGAAATTTGGCGATTACGTACGGGAGGATCTGCAGCTTGCCATGGATGACAACACCATTATCGGCGATTTGATTGAAAGTTATCATAAATATGCAGAAGGCCTAAAAGCGATTTGTTATTGCGTTAGCTTGCAACACTCCGAACATGTGGCAAGGTCGTTTAGAGAAGCTGGGATTGCGGCGCAACACATTGACGGTGAAACGCCAAAACAATTGCGTGAACAAATTATAAAAGACTTCCGCAGTGGACGTGTCCGGATTTTATGTAACGTGGATCTAATTTCAGAGGGCTTCGATGTTCCGTCTGCCGGTGCTGTTATTTTGGCTAGGCCGACACAGTCATTAACCTTATTTATTCAGCAAGCTATGAGAGCCATGCGTCCGGACGAAAACAATCCGGATAAACGTGCCATTATTATTGACCACGTCGGTAACGTATTCCGTCATGGTATGCCGGATGAGGACAGAGATTGGAGCTTGGAATCTAAAAAAAAAAGAAAAATGCCAACGAGGATTATCAAATACAAATCAAAGCTTGCCCACAATGTTTCCAAGTACATGCGCCTGCAGCATCGTGCCCATATTGCGGCTATGTTTACCCTGTAGTAGACAAAGAGGACATGCCAGAAACAAAGGACGGCGAGCTTGCTAAGGTTGAGAGCATCGAAGCAATCGAGCGCAAGGAAAAACGCATGGAAGTTGGGATGGCGCACACAGTTACTGAGCTTGAAAATATAGCGATTAAAAGAGGCTATTCAATGCGTTGGGTTACGAAAATGGCAAACATAAAGGGGATTAATAAGTATGCAAGAGCATGATATCCAAAATTTGATTAGGTTACATGTTAGTAAATACGGTTTAGCAACATTATTTCGAGGCAATGTTGGCCAGGCGTACACAGGCAACGACGGCAACATCATAAAAAAAGCTGACGGTACCGTCATTATTAAAAACGCTAGGCCATTTAAGTCGGGTCTACCGGTTGGTTGGCCGGATTTATTTGGATTCCGTTTAATAGAAATAACGCCCGAAATGGTCGGTAAAGAATTACCGGTGTTTTGTGCAATCGAAGTCAAGCAACAGGGAAAGCATCCAACAGTGGCGCAGAAAGCGTGCTTGAATTATTTGAAAGATAATGGCTGTTTTGCCGGTGTGGCCACAAGTCCTGAAGAGGCGGAAAGCATTTTGTCATTGACGAGGGAGGAATAGAAAATGACAGCAAAACTACTAACTAAAGAGCAAGAGAATTATTTATTTAGCTTGTTGCCGGAAAGTAATAACAGATATTTAGCCGCTGTGCTTAATAGTATATTTGGGCTGAACCTTACGGCGAAGCAAATAAATAGTTACAAAAAATCTCATAAGAAAAACAAATCCGTCATACCAGTATTCAGGATCACCAAGAAGATAAAGGGGTGGCGGCGAGTATGAAAAACACATTAGGCGACTTGAATAATCATTTGTTCGAGCAACTGGAACGGCTTAATGATGAGGATTTGAAGGGCGAAGCTCTTGAGACCGAGATAACGCGAAGCAAAGCCATAACCGATGTAGCGTGCAGAATTATCGAGAACAACACTCTAGTATTGAAAGCTATGATTGCCAAAGCAGAAGTACTCCCTTGCAACAGTAATCTTCCTAAACAGTTAGAAGGGAGTAACTCATAATGTCCCGTGAATTATTAACGCCGGAACAAGATGCTTATTTACGAGAAATAGCATTTGGAAAATATAACGAAGATATTGCTATTTTGATAAACAAGAAATTTGACTCAGCTTTCACTGGTCGGCAAATAAAAGAATATAAAAATCGATACAAAATAAGAAGCGGGCTGCAGCATAAAGGAGCGCGTAAACCTAAAACATTGTTGACGCCAGAGCAAGACGCTTATTTGCGTTCTGTGAATTTGGGACATTTAAGTTCTGAAGTTGCCGACATGGTAAACAAAAAATTTGGACTAAATATTATCACCGCTTCGCAAGTCCAAGGTTATCGTAAAAGAAATAAATTACCGTCATGCGGTCTTACAGGCCAATTTCAAAAAGGTACAAAGTCTTGGTCTGCCGGCAAGAAATTCCCCGGCCGTGGTTCGTGTACATCTTTTAAACCAGGTCATGCTCCACACAATGCACTACCAATAGGAACGCGGATTAAAAGAGAGGACGGCTATACTTACGAGAAAATAGCAGAGCCAGATGTTTGGAAGCAGGTGAGCTATATTATTTGGGAAGCCGCTAACGGCAAGATACCCGAAAACAGCGTTATAATTTTTGCCGACCAAAACCGAGAAAACTTTAATTTGGATAATTTAATCTTGGTAAGCAGATCGGAGTTATGTGTGGCCAATAAAAAAGGCTTATTGCACAATGATGCAAATTTAACCAAATCAGGAGTCTTAGTGGCTAGGATCATAAGCAAAATTAGTAGGCTAAAACACAAAAAGCATAAGAAGAGGTAATAAACATGGAAATTAAAGATGCATTGGAAATTTATAATGAACAAGCTAAATTAGGGAAAATGATAAATAGTAACGAAGAGTGCTTAGTGGCAATGGCGAAAGCGTCAGAGAAACAAATATCTCTAAAATTAATAACTAAAACAGACAAGGAATTGGGCTATATGTACTGTTGTCCTAAGTGTGGTAATTTTATTTGCGGCGAAAGCGCTTATTGCTGTGATTGCGGACAAAAAATTGATTGGAACGAGGAAGTGATTCCCACCTCAGACACGCTGCCTTCACCTGAAGATACATACGTATGGTAGTGATATAAAAATTTTCAGGAAAGGAGGGAATCCTCTTTGAACTTATTGGAGTTTTTCCAGGCGTTATATCCGGAATCAGAAAAATCAACGTATCTTTGGACATTACCTAAAAAAATAACATACAAATTTGGCTGCAACGATTTGCAAGCCATGGCCAACAAAGCTCTCGAATTGTCAGCCAAACAGCAAAACGTATATTTTGGCGTTGGAACGCATACAGACAGACTCAAATTTAATGAGCGACCGCATAACGAGCAGGTAACATCGATAACCGCATTATGGGTTGATTTAGACATTGCCGGGGGCGGCCATGCTGCAGATAATCTGCCGCCAAATGTTGAAGACGCTATGGAGCTGTTACCCTATAACTTGCCACCTTCGATAATCGTGCATTCAGGGTTTGGCTTACACGCCTATTGGCTGCTACGTGAAGAGTGGGAACTTGCAGACGATACCGAGCGCAATAATGCCAATGCTCTACTTTCAAGATTGCAATCATATATTCGCAATGAAGCCGATAAAAAAGGCTGGAAAGTTGATGCAACGGCAGACCTTGCACGTGTGCTGCGTTGCCCTGATACCCTAAATTATAAGTTTCCTGACAAACCGGCGCTGTGTCAGGTTATTGAATCCTCTGACGTGCGTTATAATCCATCCGATTTTGACGAACTCCCAGATGTTGTACAAGCGGTACCGGTTGGAACAAACGGACGGACAGAGAAATTTGAACGCAGGGAAACTGACGGTCCGGCTAAATTAATGTCACAGTGTGCATTTCTGCGTTATTGCGAGCTTAATCCGTCGAAAATAAATTACAGCGAGTGGGTGGCTGCACTATCTAATATCGTTAGGGCAACCGACGGCATCAATGCTGCCCATCAGTTCAGTGCCTTGGATGCTAATAGATACAAAGCCAAAGACACAGATGCCAAAATAAATGAGTGCTTGTCAAAAATGAACCCGCAGTCTTGTGCTTATATAATGTCGGATTTGGGGTTTAAAGGATGCCCTGACGGCGGCTGTGGCGTTAAGGCGCCATGTGGCTGGAGCCTAGGCAAAGTTCCCCGGGCAATAGCAACGATTCGCGGTGTGGCCAGTATTTCAGCTGATACGGTTTTTACTAAGCCGGTTATAGAGGCACTAGGTGTGCTAGAAACAGCCAATAAATTAGAGTTTGGCAAATTCATGACAAGCTGCAGAGGGCAAATAAACGTAAACGACCTCAAGGCAGCTATAAAGCAGCAAGGTAAAACGCAAACGCCGCCAATTGATATACCCGCTGAGGGCGTTTCACTATCAGTCGGACAGAAATTAGGCGACGTTACAACGCTAAAGTCCGTCCTTGATGCACCGCTTGATTTGGCTTTGCCGGCGAACTTCAGCTTTGGTGAAAACGGTATTTATTACCGGACGGAAACAGCCCAGGGCAACCCAAAATTTGTACGTGCTGCAGGTGTGCCGGCAATAATAACGGAGCGCATTTACAACATAGATACAGGTATTGAGAAAATGGAGATAGCGTTCAAATATTTTAATATTTGGAAGCGTGTAATACAGCCCAAACAGAATTATTTTGTGGCCAAGAATATCACCTGCTTAACAAATTACGGTCTAAACCTTACAAGCGAAACTGCCAAGTATATGGTGAGGTTCCTGTCAGAATTGGAATCGGCAAATTTGTCCAGGATTCCACTTGTTTACGCAATAAGTCATATGGGTTGGCGTAATGATTTTGCGGAGTTTTTGACGCCCACAAATGCAAAATACAAATTTGATCTAGATGATGGTGGCGAAATAACCGAGGCATTCGTGCAACGCGGATCATTACAAAAATGGCTGGAAACATCAAGGGAAGTGCGCAAATATCCGGCGGCACGTTTTGTTTTGGCGGCTGCGCTGGCAGCACCGCTTTTAAAGGTTTTCAACCATCGTAATTTTATGATTTATTTTTGGGGAACGTCCACCGGTGGCAAAACAGCTGCCATGACATGGGCAATGAGTGCGTGGGGTGTCGCTAGTGACTTGATGGTCAATTTCAATTTATCGCTATCAGGATTAGAGGGACGTCTCGCCTTGGCCAGTGATTTGCCTGCAGGAATAAATGAGAGGCAAGCTGCAGGTGGCGGCAAAGACAAACAAGAGTGGTTGGAACGCATTGTTTACATGATTGAGGGCGGACGCGGTAAAGCTAGAGCAACTCCTACCGGTATTCGCAAAACGTTGTCATGGCGCACGATTGGCATTGCCTGCGGCGAAGAACCGTTGTCTAGGGAATCATCCATCCAGGGCGTTAAAACCCGCCTGCTAGAATTTAATGTGTTTCCCGTTCTTGATATTGAGCTTGCTAAGCTGCTGTATCAAGCCGCCAATGATAATTGCGGATGGGCGGGTCCGGCGTTTACCGACAGGCTTATAATCGAAATTAAAAACGATAGCGCTGGTTTGCATCAAAAATATACGGATTTGCAGAAAATATTGACTGATGAATTTACGGATTATTTCAGCGTACACATCGATGCTGTTACCCTTGTGTGTTTAGCGGATTGTTTATCCAGCCAGTGGCTATTTGGTATGCCAAAGGCACAAGCAGAGCAAGAGGCTTACAGTTTGGCGGTATCAATTATCCAAGAGTTACCGACAAAACGGCAGATTTCAGACGTAGAACGCGGCTGGGATTTCATCCAAAATTGGCTGTCAGCAAATAAGATGCGTTTTGAGCAGCCGTTTAAAAACGCACAAATAACGCCGTCATACGGTTTCATCAAAGATAGCTGCACATGCGTTTATCCCGAACCGTTGACCCACGCCATGGTGGAAGCAGGGTTTTCTCCGGATAAGTTATTAAAGGAATTTGCAAATATGGGCAGGATTGCATCCGAGCAAGACGGTATAAAACGCCGATTTAGAATATTAACAAGGTTTAACGGTGTGAGGACACGAGTGATAAAAATACCCGTAAATCTATCAGATGACCTATTTAGTGGTGACGTGGTGACGGCAGTGGTGCCGGGAGTGGTGACGGAAAAAGCTAGGAAATAAGCCATATATATAGGTGTCACCACTTGTCTCCACCAATATTATATATATATAGAGCAAATTATATATAGCCGTTTGTACATACTTATAAAAAAGAGTAGTATACCCTTTCAGATTTTGTGGTGACAGTGGTGACAGTAGCACGTAGAGAAGCACCAAAACTATCTGTAGCCCGGCTCCACCAATTAAAATTTTGTGGTGACAGAGTGAAATTTTGTGGTGACACCCGGTAAGGAGACATAAAAAATGGCGTTTGAAAATATAAAAACAGATTTTAAACCAAGCGCTCCGCAAACGGAACCGTTTCAAAGTCCGATTATTGATTTGCGCAATATGATAGCACGTGTCGAGCATAGAGCAATACAAGCTACTCGAAAAACCGCTTTTGGTGATTTTATGGGTGGGGTGATTATTGATCCATATGCTGCTTATCACCCCTCAGATTCAGCAGAGTGGCTTGACATTTTATCTGAAGCTAAGAAAATCGATGCAGATATGTATGCTAAATTATATTACGTTCGTGGCGGCGGTACGGTCTTAATTCCTGATGATAAGTTCGGATTTGCATTCCAACCAATAATCAGCGGAGATGGGTGGGCATCAAGACAATTATATGAACAAGCAACGGAAATGTTGAACTCGCATGCGGCGGCGATAATAAGAATTTTAATGGAAACAGCACCATTTTAGGGAGGATGAAAAATGAATTTTGCAGACATGATACAAGGCGAGAGTTACTTTGTTGAAAATAACGACGGTGTTAACAAAAAAGATGATATTTTGATTTATCTTCAGGGCAAAACAAAGCCGCAGTTTTTAAATCTAACTGCTAAAACGATGACATTTTGCAAGCTTGATAACGTTGGTCGCTTAGAACTCGATATAAACGCTTTACAAGACAGCAATTTAGCCGTTAACGTACCTGACAATGTTATCGTCAAGCGTAACGGCGGCTGGTCAGAATCGTTAGAATTCCCGCAAGATGCTGAGGGAAACGAATACCGATACATCGTTCCTGACTGGCTTAATGAAATTGCTATAGGGCTAACGGCGGAAGCGGTCAAGCATCCTGGTGAGACGTGGCGGCAAATACCAGCTGACGAACATTTAGCCAGGGCGTTAAGGCATATTAATCTATACAGGTTGGGTGATAGGTCAGAAAATCACATTATTAATGCAAGTATGAGGCTCATGATGGCGTTTGCAACCCAGGAGGTGGGCAAGGATGATTGATAAAAATAAGTTACGTGAATTTTTAGTAAAAGAAAATGTAAAAGCGAATGATGAGATAGCCAAAGGTGGTGCTATACATATTTATTATTATAATTTAGGACACGCTCACGCCACGGCTGAAACAATCACTAAACTTGATGCCGGTGAATTCGATAGCAAGGAAGGCGATAAGCATGTTTGACTGCATTGTTTATTTGCTGGGGTTTCTGTTGATTTTGGCGGCATTGGAAGCACTAATTATTGTGTTTTTGCTAATAAAGGACTGGCGAATCCATGAAAAATAAACCAAAACCACCATGCCCTAAACCATTAGGCATATGTCCGCTAAATAATCAAGGCAAATGCTGCTATTACTGTAAGAGCAAAGACAAGTGCTCTTTAGGTGCTTGCCATAGCGTGCCTGATAGGTGTAAAAATTGTTTTTAATATTAACGCTTGTGTTTATATGAGCATAATAATAAAAACGCTCAAAACTAAAATTTGGAGGTCTTATAATGTTAACGATATATGTGGCACACCCATTTAGTAATGACCCTGCCGGCAATATGGCAAAGATTGATAAAATTATGAAAGAGCTGACCGCAAAGAACCCTAACGCCTGTTTTATTTCTCCTTTGCACAATTTTTCTTTTGATAAAATATCTACAGAAACACAAATTTTATCCAGGTGTTTCATGTTAATTAGCCAATGCGCAGAGTTATGGGTCTTTGGGGATTATACAAAGAGTACTGGCTGCCGGGCAGAAATGGCTTTTGCTAGATACTTAAGTATACCGATTGTAGTTAGACAGGAGGTGTAAGCTTGCTTAGTCAAATGGCTCAAGACATGAAAGCAATTTTACAAAAGTCTTATTATGCTCAAAAACTACTGGATGCGGATATAGATAAGCGAACGGAAATACGTTTGTTGATGGAGAAGATAACGCCAACTTTAAGCGATATGCCGCGTGGTGGTAGTGATGATGACAAGATGTGTACGGCGCTCATTCGGTTAGAGGCGTTAGACAGCAAGATTGAGAACGATGTGCACAACCTAACAGACTTGCTAGTCAGAAATCGCATCTTGATTGATTCGCTTGACGACTACGAGCTACGCATGATTTTATCATTACGCTATGTGAACTTCATCCGGTGGGATAGAATTGCTCGGATTGTGCACTCATCGAGAACGAGATTAGTAATGAAGCATGATTCAGCGCTTGAAATTTTATCAAAGTCGGTACAAAACGGAACATAATAAAGTGCTATAATAGTATTATTAGAAATACACAAAAGCCACTAAGTTTATATGCTTAGCGGCTTTTTTAATGCAATGAAAGGGGTGAGCAGGCAGTGATTAAGTGTCCTAATACAGACTGTGAGTACCACGGCATAGACGGCTGCTACAAAAACATAACGCTAGCAGAGCGAGTGCAGGGTGGCTTACGCTGTCTGCAATATACTCCACGTGTTACATGCAAGGATCTAGATGCTCCATTTCGTTCTAGGTGCAGGCGTGAGCATGGTAAGTACAAGTCTGACAATAAGAAGGTCGTGACTTAGCATGCCTTGGAAATTAAAAACTGCTTGTAGATATCCGGGATGCCCTAACCTTGCAATTAAGAATGGTTATTGCAATCTGCACAGTTATTCGCAAACAAGAACGGATGATAAAGAACAAGCCTTCTATCGTTCCCGTGATTGGCGAGAGACGTCAGCATTATACAGGAAGCTGCATCCAATTTGTAACAAGTGTAAGAAGGCTCCTGTTGCCATTGTGCATCACAAAATTCAACTATATGAGCTTTTACGTAGAGGTGAAGACCCATGTAGTGCTAAATGGCTTGAAGGGCTGTGCTGGAGCTGTCATGAGCGTACGAAAAGGCAAGAAAGTAAATAATGGGGTATACGGTCAAAATACCTACATTTTCTTACGTATTCGCGAGCGTGCTCCANTCAACTCGAATTTTCGCAGGTTTTAAAATTTTTTATGAAAGGGGACGTAAAAATGGGCAAAAGAGGTCCGGCTAAGAAGCCAACAACACTAAAAATATTGCAGGGAAACCCAGGCAAGAGGCCGCTCAACTTAAATGAGCCAAAGCCTAAACCTATAATGCCGCCA
>JGI20225J20221_1000353_pt2 | contig 89670 bp, 101 predicted proteins | sample BioMet4_FD_20221 | JGI IMG/M metagenome (IMG submission 20221) | reverse complement strand
TGACAAGGGGAAGCGCCTCTATTTACGAAACACGAACAGCTTATGGAACTACAGCGATACTTTCAGGAACCGTATGGCATAATGGAACATTTAACTATAATTTCGGAGGCAATGTGAGGGGACGCATCACCTCTGGGCAAACTCCACGTCAAATGACAGTGACCGTTACATGCCAAGCCTTCGGTCTAGTNGGAAGCTCAACTGTTCTCCAATATTCTGATAGTGTCACTTCCACATCCTATGGGTCNAGAACAGTAAGTATGAGTAAGAGCAANAATTACTCTGGAGTAACCGCGGTCTATNTCATCAATACCCAGCTCGATGTCACAACCGCTTCGGGCAACGGCTTCACCATCAACGCCTCGTAAGNGGAGATGATTCGTGTGTCTGCGAAAGCGTTGCNCCTGTGGGAAAGAATGCGNCTTACCGTCGCCAGCGGTCTCATATTTGCCGTTCTGGGGAGACTTCCCGCTGCCCCCTTTAGTCGAGCGGCGACCAATCTAACCGAGAGCGAGGCGCTNTTTCCCTCAATTGCTCTTTATGTCCTGCTTGGTGCCATCTACGCGCGAAGCTATCCGTTCTTTGCCGGGAGCGCTCCTCGTCGTATGCTGTGCTCGCTGGCAACTTGTTTTCTCGCATGGATCGGTCTCACCTTTGTTGCCCTCAGCCTTCTCTTCTCCGGGCTTTTTAACTTCACAACCGGCCACGGCGCATATGCGGCGCTCGTGGGAGTCCTGCTCGTCGTTGTGGCGCTGCGCATCTTTCTCGGCCCGATGCGCCTAGCAAGAAGAAGCGACGTCACAGGATAGCCCCCGCGAAAGCGACCACAGGGAGCTAGGGTCTCTCTATGACTCTAGCTCCCTTGTATTATATAAATATTTAATATTTGCACACCCGAGTCAGCCCCTCGTATCCATGTCAAGAAACACAAAACTACTCTAGTTACCATTCCTCGACCTATTATCTGATGGGCGGTCTGTAAGGCTGTATCGGTGCACGATGAGGAGGCCGCCGCTTAGCACGAGCCGCAGGTCCCATCTCCTTCCCCTGGAGGCATATGACTTCAGGGGATTATGCGCGGTAATTCTCTGTGACATGGAACAGAGCCACTCCGAGGCGGAGAGAGGGCTCGCGTTTCCCAGAGCGTGCGCCGCCTCTTTGGTGCAGGAGGCCTCCCGGCACCCTCGCCTTAGGGCTCGTGACCAGTATCTCCTCCGTGCGTCTCGTGGTCGTCGCGCTGTATCCGAGCGCGAGGTTGTGTTTGTACAAGCCCTATCTTCGGAAAGGGATGCTGACATTTCTCCGTACCTTCTCTAGGCGGAATGATGGAGAGGGGCGCATCCCCACCCCTCCATTCTCCCAAGACACGAAGTCTCCAGGTTTTTGAGCGCACTCCCTTTTGTCCTATAACCCACGGATTGGTCCCCGCGGTGCATAATAAAAGAAACAGCCCGGGACATGTATCCCGGGCTGCTGATTTGCATGGTGGGCGATGCTGGATTCGAACCAGCGACCCCATCCGTGTGAATTCTGCCATCTCTGCAAACGTGCGGCACTCGTGCTCATGTTCGGTACGAATCACCTGATAAATCGGTATATATGCTTATCAACGGTACGTATCACGCTTGGCGGTATAATGATTTGGTGGGAACATCGGTGGGTTGCTTGGTGGGAGTCGCTGGTTCTGCGACGGGGGATGGTGGGACATGAAGTACACGTCGGCGTTCGTGCGCTCCAGGAAGAGTACTGTGCGCGGTGGCAACGGTCGGGCAAAGACCGTGGAACGGTGGTACGGGGTCATAAAGTGGCGTGACGACGACGGGTGGCACTCAATGGAGCACGCCCTGGACGCCGCCAACAAGACCGAGGCGAAGGCCGCGCTGATCACGTGGCGCGCGAAGGAGGAGGCCGCGGCCGCCAAGGATGAGGAGTCTCCGAAGGCCGACAGTGACCTTTCGGAGTGGGTGAAGTCATACATCGACGGTCTGGAGAAGTCGCAGGCGGTCGAGGCTTCGACGATAAACGGATATCGCATCAGCTGGACCCACGTCCGCGACGACCTGGCGGATGAGACCGTGGCGGGCATCACGGCGGCGAGATGCCGAGAGTGGGAGACCTCGATGCTCTCGGACGGGAACCTGTCCGCATCGACCGTCAGGAAGGCCCACAGGCTCCTCAAGGCGGCGATGGGACAGGCCGTCTCGGACGGCATCCGACCCGACAACCCGCTCTCGGACATCAGGCAGCCGAAGCTCCCGTTCGTGCGCCCGAACGCCCTTGACGCGGAGTCCAGGAGGAGGCTCGTGGAGGGTCTGGAGGGATCTCCTGAGACCGCGACGTCCATGGCGGTTATGCTCGCGCTCTACACCGGAATGCGCGAAGGCGAGATATGCGGGCTCATGTGGAGGGACGTCGACCTCGAGAGCCGTGTGCTGTGGGTGCGCAGGTCGATCGGCAGGGGAGAGCACGAGACCTACGTGAAGGCGACGAAGACGAACCGTGACAGGGACATCCCTCTCGGAGACACGCTCACGAGGCACCTTGCGGCATGGAAGGCGACCTACAAGAAGCGGTGCGCGGACGACAAGGTCCTGTTCGAACCTGCGAAGCTCTACGTCATCGGGAGGACGGACGGGTCATTCGAGAACCCAACGGTTCTCGGGCGCGAGTGGAGGGCAAGCTCGAAGCTGCTCGGTCTCACGGGCACCGAGGGGCGCCGCGTGACCTTCCACGACCTCCGACACAGCTTCGCCACTGCGGCGATCTCGGCCGGCATCGACGTCAAGACCGTGTCGAGCATCCTCGGCCATGCGAACGCCGCCATGACGCTGAACATCTACGCGAGCGCTGACCCGACGGCCAAGGCAGCGGCTGCGGGTCCCATCGACGAGGCGATAATGACGCGCAGGTAGGAACGGCGGGGACGGGTGTGTAATCGGCGAGAAAGGTTTTCGGTCGAGTGACACATGTTCGGAAGCTATTGGACGTCATCCGCCCGCACTCCGTGGATGGGCCGAAACAAGAGATGCCCTCGCACGCTCGCAGATGCATAAGGCCAGACTTACAACGGTATCTCACTTGCACGATACTAGATTTCATCAGCAGAGGAGCATCACAACAGAGAACAGAGTGAGGACATCATGGCAATCATCGGAAGTGCGAAACCCATCACCATCACGTCAGACAACTTCGTCTACGAAGTGAGGTCCGACCTTATCATGGGCGGTGACGGGTGGATGAGCAATCCAACGAGCGTCACAATCCGCGAGCACGTGCCGGACAAGCCCGTGACGATCCAGGCGGGCTTCTACCACGCGGAGGACGGCTCCCTTGTGTCCCACAACCTCGACCTCGATGCCGATGCCATCATAAATCCCGGTTGCAACCGGGACCATGAGGTCTCGCGCGAGATTGAGTCCCATGGCTTCGTCTTCGACAATCTCACCTATGCGTACGTCCGCGAGTCCTAGCGTGGAATTTCTCGCACGTATCGACGACGCTAGGAAGTAGTCGGAGCGGCGTCTCTCTGCCACCATGGGCGGGTTCCTGCATGGCACACAGGAGGATGACGGACGGGAGCGCTCCATGAGCACATACGGAAGCATCGTGGAAGACGTAAGGGCATATCTGGGCGAGAGCGTCGGAGACTTCGCCGGACCGAGCACGGGATGCCGGAAGGTCGCCAAGGCGCTTTGGGTGGACCCTGACAAGGCCGTGGAGCCGGTGGCTACTTGCTCGTCGAACGAAACGTCCGAATCCCAGGCTTCGTAAGTCCATCGCGACGATTACATAGCGGCAGAAGACGCGACAGCAAGGCGTCTACCTGCTATTTTGTTGACGGTACGACCATATTGCTGAGGTCAACAAAATGGTCGCCGCAACGCAGAAAAGGCCCCCGCCTGACGCGATGTGCGCCAGACGGGGGCTGTTGTGTTCGTGCAGGTAGACGGCTTGTTGTGAGGCCGTCTAAGGCCACACGTTAGGCATGCCGGTATGGTTCGGTCTTGTGCCTCCTAGAGGTCCCAGCGGCCACAACGGCAGAACCCATTTGACCTGCAAGAACGGGCGTCTCCTGATCAGGGTCTCTCGTGCAGCCTAGCAAAGCCAGATACCTAGACCAGCTTTCAAGAGGGCTTACCGTCTTCCGGTGGGCCCTCTTGAAAGCCCGAGGATTTCGGCGACTACGCGCTTACGCTCGAACGGCATAGGTCTGGTAGATGATCGCGGCAGCTTCGCGTGCAGGGACTAACATATGGCTGGTTGTTGCTTCGTCAGAGGGGGAAAGCGCCATGGAAGAGGACAGATGAGTGACAAGCAGCGCTTTTCATGGGCAAGGGAACTGATATCAGGGCTCATGCTCCTTGCAAAGAAGAGTGGCAAGCGGCACATTCTGCAAGCAAAGGAATGGGTATCGGGGCTCACGCTCCTTGCCAAGATAGTAATGATTGCAGTGATCGCCCTTGTCGCCTTCGTTGCCATCTCAATCAGGCTATGTGCCTTGCAGGGAGCCAACCCCGACATATTCCAAAGCCAGTCACCGATCGCTACGGCAATAGCCGTGGTGGGCATCCCCGCCGCCGTCGGGTATCTCGTCATCAAGTATCACGAGAGGCTCGACGAGGAGAAGCGTGAGGAGCGCGAGGAGCGGGAGGAGGAGCGCCGCAGACGTGAGGAAGCTCGCGTCGGGGAGGACCGCGTCAACGCATCCATGACGGCGGCCATAACGATGCTCGGGGACAAGGCCCCTTCGACGAGGATCGCGGGCGTGTATGCGCTTGCGGACATCGCGGACGGGCAGGGCGGCAGCTACAGGCAGAGGGTCGTCGACATCCTCTGCGGCTACCTGAGGACGAAGCGAGAAGAAGACGGTGCTGTCGAATCGACCATCATCGGCACCATCGCCAGGCACGTTTCCGTCGACCCCCTTACTCATAAGGAGAGAGTTAAGCCAAAGCGGTCCTGGTCTGGATGCTCGTTCGACCTGCACGGCGCGACGCTGATCGAGAACATCAATCTTTGCTCTGCTACGTTCAGTGGGGGGGTTGATTTCCACAAGGTGACATTCGAGGGAACAGTCTTCTTTGGTGGGGCTACGTTCGAAAAGCTGGCCGACTTCGAAGAAGCGGAATTCGATGGTGAGACCGACTTTAGCGAGGCAACATTTGAGGGGCCTGTCTCCTTTCATGAATCGACATTCAAGGACGAGACCAACTTTGTCGAAGCGACATTTGCAAACGAGTCATACCTAAGCGGAGCGACGTTCGTTAAAGCTACGTTCGAGGGAGCGGCCCATTTCGGCGAAGCCACGTTCGAGGGAGGAGCCAATTTTCCCTATGCGACATTCAAGAAAAAGGTCGAGTTTGATGAAACGGTCTTCAGGAGAAAACCCAACTTCATCGGGGCCACGTTCAATCGTTCCATTAGTGGGCAGTATCTGTTCGGGCACATCAAGCTTGTAGGGACCACCGGTCTTCCCGAAGCCGCGTGCTGGGATAGCGACAAGGCAAGTTGGAAGAACGGTTGACGGTCTCACGCCTCTGGGCATCTGGCGGCAGCCGCTCACCTAGCGAGACGCAAAAAGGCCCCCGCCCGACGCGATGTGCGCCAGACGGGGGCTGTTGTGTTCGTGCAGGTAGACGGCTTGTTGTGAGGCCGTCTAAGACCTTGCGTTAAGCATGCCGGTATGGTTGGCCGGCGTTTTGACGCCGCCTAGAGGTCTCGCGGGTGGTCGGCGTAGAACTTACTCAGCTCCGCGGAGCCGTCGTAGACAGCCTCGGCGAACCGAGACGCCCAAGGCGCGCCATCCTCGCCGAAGTCGAAGACCGGAATCTCCCCGGGGCGCGCGGACTTAGCCTGCTCGCAAAGCTGATAGGCCATCTGCACGGAGGTCATGGTGTCGGGCTCGTCAAGCCAGTGCAGCCTGGAGCCGTCGAACCAGACCATCCTGCCCTCCTTGTTGTAATTGCAAATGAATTCCATTCTGTCCTCCGTAAGGTAAGTGATCGTCGCGCCCTCGCAGAGCGCGAGCCAGTCGGCCCGAGAGCCGTAGAACCTGTCAAGGTCGAGGTCTCCGCCGTAGCCGTCGAGCCTGCCCGTCGAGGCGTACTGGCGGATGGCGCACGAGTACGACCCCTCGTTCCACGGGCTCGCCTCGTAGCCGTAGACGGGCGAGCCGCCCGCGTACTGCGCCACCCACAGGTGGGCATCGTCCACGCCGAGTGAGAAGGCCACGGACGAGCTCGCGTACACCAGCGGAGTCACGCCCGTCCGCGCCCTTACCTCCGCGCAGAACTCGGCTATCCACCCGGCGTCGTCTCCGGAGCCGAAGAGCCTGTTGCCGTAGCCCTCCCAGTCGAGGAAGAGCGCGGCCCGGCCGAGGTACGGCCCCGCTGCGGCGAGGAAGTTGGTCACCTCGTGTGCCACGGTGTTGCCGCGCGCGTAGTGGTAGAGCCCCAGCAGCTTGCCCGAGCCGAGCACTCCCCGCGCCTGCGCCGCGAGGTACGCGCTCGTGTAGCTCGTCCCCTCCGTGGCCTTGACGATCACGAAGTCCGCGGGCACGGACGCCGTGTCGATGTATCCCTGCTGCCCCGATATGTCGTACCCGTCGAGGCCCGACGAGGCGATGGCGCCATGCGGCATCGAGAGCATGGCCGCGAGAAGGGCTGAGCCTCCCACGAGCGAGCGCCTTGTGATGGTCGGGTCCATCCCTATGCCGCCGTCCCGGTGGTGGTCGAGCCGTCCGCCTTGGGCGCCACGGTGAGCTTGACCCGCGCGAGGGCGTCGAGCACCTTGGACTTGACTCCGATGGCCGTGAAGAGCAGGTACGCCGTCTGCGTGCCGCCCACGAGGGTGACAACCACGGCCGGGATGTCGGAGAGCGGGGTCCCCGAGGTGACGACGTAGGCGACGCCCGCGACGAGGCAGAGGCACACGGCGATCCACTGCTTGGTATGGGCGCTCCACGACTCGCTCTGGCAGAGGGAGACCACGAAGGGGAGGATGACGCTGATGATGACGATGGCGGCACTATTGATGATGGTCTGCATGTGTGATTGTCCAATCTACGAAAGTCGGCATGAAAAGGGCCCCGCAGGGCCTGTGGAACCTAATTTGTGACGTGCTACGTGGCCACGGGCGGGGACGTGGGGAGCTGGTCCACGTCCTCGGCGTAGTCCCGCATGACCCCGTTGGTCTGTCCGCTGCTCGCGACGAGCTGCTCGTAGATGTCGTCCGCCGCGTGCCACTGCGACCTCTCTTCGTAGCCCGCCCATCCCCTGGCCACGAGCCTGTCGTGGTCGGCGAGCAGGTGGTCGCGCATCTCGAAGACGTTCGCGGCGTCCGAAAGCCTCTCGTGCCTGGTGCGTGCCGACTTGGCCTCGGTCAGCTCGTCGTGCACCTGCCCGAGGGAGGTCGAGAGGTCGGAGACGGACTTCGTGAGGTCGGCGATCGCCTCGGCCTGCCCCGCCTGGGCCTGTGCCTGCTCCTCGCGGGAGCGCTTGGCCTCGATGATGAGGTCCCTCACCTTCTTCACCGCCCATCCGGCCAGGGCCACCGCGCCCCATTCGAGGACGGCGGAGACGATCGGGTCAAGGTCCACGCGGCCTCACCTCCGGCCTTCGACGCGGTCGACTACGATCTCGGGCGTGTCGTAATACGCGTACAGCGCCGGTTGACCGTTCGACAGGCTGAGCGCGTAGTTGGCGGCCTTGTTCGAGTTTGTGATGGAGGTCCCCGAGATGGCGACGCTCCGCGTCTTTATCCACAGGTTTGGCGTATCGAGGTACATCAGGTACAGACCCGCCTGCCATCCGTTCGGCGAGTGCAGCGTCACGGAGCTGGCGATGGCCCAGTAGTGGTAGTAGATGGTTATCCACTCGAAGTTTTCCGCCGTCTCCGAGAGCGTGACCGTCCCCGTGGTCGCCGGGCCGTCGAAGAGGACGGTGGGCTGGATGGCGGTGAGGAACCGCCTCGTGGACACCTGCTCCAGGGCATCGGTCCCGTCGTCGATCTGCATGTTGCCCGAGACCATCGATATCAGGTCCTGGAACCCGTCGACTCCCAGGGACGCGGTCCCGTTCGCGACGCGCATCATCGCGCCGTAGTCTCCGCTCAGGATGCCCGCGTATCTGCCCTTGGCGTCGGGCACGGCGGACACGCTGACCTTACCGCCGCACATCCTGATGACGGACGAGGCGCTGTTCTTCCCCAGATCGATGACGTCTTCCGCGAAGTTGGCTACGCTCGTCAACACGTTCGAGAGCATCTTGAGTATCGAGAAGCTGCCGTCCGTGCCCTGCCGCGTGACGCTCGTGCCCTCGGCGTAGGTGGTGCCGTCGGCGCTCTTGCCCACGTCAACGCCGTCGTCGGTCTCGCGGATGAGCCTGGAGAGGTTGGTCGCGGCATTGCCAGCTGCCACGGCCTTGTTGTACGCCGCCTTCGCCGCCTCGTACGACGACGACAGGCTCACCGACGAGTACGCATGCGTGCCGTCGGAAAACACGGTGAGGTCGCACGTATAGAGCGAGTTCGTGCTGCCCTCGGCATACGTCGGCTCGGTGGCGGCCCACGAACCTCCCGGTGGGTTCGCGGTCGTCGGCTTGGCGGGCGGCGCGAGCGTCGACGCCTGGAGAAGGTAGTACCTCGTGACGGACGACACGTCGACGGCCACGGAGATGGTCACCTGCCCCGTGGCCCTGACCGCCACCTATCCCTCCAGCTGCGCGACGTACGTGGCCCTCGACGTGACCGCGCCGGCGGAGACGGCGAGGGTCTGCCCCGTGGCCACGGCCGTCGCGCCCCCGTCCTTGTACCATCTGATGGTCCCGACTGACGCGAGCGCGGGGGAGGTGGAGCCCGTGAGTTCCGTGCCGCCCTTGAAGACGTGCGCGGTGAGGGTCGTGGCGGAGTTGGAGTTCTTGAAGACGGTCCCTGCGCTCGACGTGACCACGAGCGAGAGGGCGTCCGCGCCGGTCGCGCCCGTGGCCCCCACGGCCCCGGTGGCCCCCGTGCTGCCCGTCGCGCCGGTCGCGCCCGTGGCCCCCATCATGCCGACCGAGTAGGAGGTCGTGCTCGTGGAGTCCGTGTAGGTGATGACCGTGCGGGTCCACAGGTACTGCGACGCGCTCACGGACGGGACGGTCGCCGACCACGCGCCCGTGGGGGCCGCGGTGCCGCTCGCGCCAGCCTGGTAGGTGATGGCGGTGCCGCTGATCCCCTTGCCGGCCGCGCCCGTGCTGCCGGTGCCGCCCGTCGCGCCCGTCAGGGCGACGGCCGCCGAGAAGACCTTGTGGATGGTGACGTCTCCGTTGACCACGACGGGTATGTCGAGCGCGAACGCGGCCGTCACCGCGGTCGTGACCGCGACCGTGAGGGTGGGGGCGGTCGCGTCGCCGTCCTTGGTGACCGTGACGCCCGTCGGCACGGCGCCCCCGCCCTGGGCCGTGACGGCGCCCACGTCCACCGAGCACGGCACCTGGTCGGAGCCGCGGAACGCCACGAGCTGGGTGGTCGCGGTCCCCGCCTTCGCCGTCGCGGTCGTGCCGGGGAAGGTGTGCGCCTCGTTCGTGAGCACGAGCGTGTACGCGTCCGTGACGTCGACGATGTCGGCCTGTGCCATTGCCCTTACTGCCATCTCTGCTCTCCCTTTGACTAGTTGACTAATTGACCAGAAGCTGTGCCAGGAACGAGGTGCGGGCGTCCACGTCGCTTGGCGAGACCGTCAGCGAGAATCCCCCGTCGATAACGCGGGGGTCGCTCGAGAGGATGGTCCCCCACGCGTCGGAGCCGTCCCGCTGCCACCGCCACTCGATGCGGGCCGTGCTGCCGAACGCCGCCGCGAGGGCCGCCTGGTCCGTGATGCGGTCGCTCCCGCGCATGACCGAGACCTCGAGGACCGTGCTGAAGAGGCTGTCCTTGAAGACGAGCCCGTGGGTCGAGGTGATCGACAGCACGACGCCGTCCGCGCCGGAGTTGCCCGTCATGACGGCGGGCGAGCCGCGCTGCTCGCTGCCGTCGCCGTAGACGCTCACGACGCGTCGCCAGATGTAATCGCCCGAGGTCTTCACCGGTTGCTCCGATGACCAGCCGGTCGTGGGTGCGGTGTCGCTCGATGCGGATGCGGCGTATTCGTCATGGGTCGCGACCACCGCCGAATCGGCCGTTTTCTGCGCTGCCGTAGCCGCCGTGGCCGCGTCCCTGGCGGCCTGCGATATGCTCGCCACGTCGGTGACCGTCTGCTCCGTCTGCCGTCGCACCCTGGCCTGCGCGTCGCGCAGCCCGCGGGAGAGCGTCGGGAGCAGCGCCCCGAGGGTCCAGCGCGACTGCGAGGGGTCGCACACGTCCACCGACTCCTTGGTGCAGAGCATGGACTGGTCGACGCCGCGCGCGGGGCATCGCACCCGCACGTAGTCGAGCAGCGCGAGCCGTGGGGTCGCGGGGTCCACCAGCGATAGGTCGACCGCGCTCACCTCGATGCTCGCAAGCACCTCGTGGGCCGTGGCCACGTCATCAGCAGCCTCGTCCAGCAGCGCCGCGGCGGTCGTGGCGTCGTACGTCCGCCAGTCCTCGACCCATCCGTGCGCCATGAGCCCCGACTCGCTGACCACGCATCCCCTTGTTACGGACACGCCGTCATGCCCCGTGACGGGGCCGTCCGCCACGGAGTCGAGCGTGGGCGCGGTGGATCCCGTCACGGATGTGTCCGCGGTGCCGGTGGCATGGATGGCCGTCACGACGTCCGACCAGTCCTCGGTGGTGCTCATGTCTATCAGGTTGGTCGATGGCGTGACCACCTGCCCCGAGTCGAGGCACATGTCATCCGAGAGCAGGTCGAGCCAGCGCGTGCCGCCCTCGTATCGCGCCCGCGCATGCAGCGAGAAGGGCGTGAGGACCTTGTCGGTCAGCTCCTGCCACGTGGTGGGCGCCTGCGTGGAGCTGCGGGTGATGGCATCCGTCCCGAGAGGGCATGCGCCGAGCGCGAAGCCCTTCGAGCCGTCCTTGGCGTTGTGCTGGGCGATCAGCCACTCCACGTATTCCCGTGCCGTGGCGGGGGCCAGCGTGCTCCACGCGGGGCTGTCGGACGTGTCGGCGTATGTCCCATACGGAGCCACCCTGGTGTCCCGCAGGTAGGCCAACTGGCCCTCGGCCCCTACCGTGATGGTGCCGCTCATGTCTTCGGGGAGCTTGAGCAGCCGCCCGCGAAACACCTCCGTGCCGTCGTGCTCCACCGTGACCTCGTGCAGCGGCGACATGGCCACCAGGCGGTCATGCAGCGGATGGTCGTACGGCACATCCATGGAGAGCGAGGGGAACGCGTTGTCCTCCGCGTCGATGGTGCAGGCCGTGAGTCGTTCGCCGTCCATGCGGGGATCGTGGAGAACCAAGCCGTCGAAGAGCACCCGATACATCCGCCAGCCTCCCTATGCCGTCCTGACCCACTTGTGCACGGACGTCGAGGGCTGGCAGAGGCTCATCGCGTTGCCGCCTCCCGTGACCGCGAAGTTGCCGGTCCAGTTGACCTTCTTGTCCTGGTAGATCTTCGGCGCGTACGTGCCGAACTCGTCGGCCATCGTTGCGCTGTCGTTCACGCCGCTGAAGCTTATCTGCTTGGGAAGCTCCGCGTTGGTCAGCTGGTGCGTCTCGCTGCCCCACGTGGAGCCTGCGGGGTGCGCGGCGGACGATGCGACATCGGTCCTGCCGCTCAGGTCCTCCACCCACGTCCCGCCCCAGTGCTCGTTCGGGTCGAAGGCGGTGGCGAAGTAGGCGATGCTGCCCACTGGGTGCAGGTAGTCGTTGAGCAGTCCGAAGTTGGCCGCGAGAGCGGCGATGGTGTCCGGCACCGCGTCGGTGACGGCGGGGGCCACCAGCCCGCTTGGTGATAGGGTCGTGGACATGAGTCCTCCCATGCGATTGTGGTTACAGGTATTGGCGCTCGTACTGGACGTATGCCGCGTACGCGTCGCTCTCGGCGGCGGGATGGCCGAGCTCGAGCCAGCGCCTGTCCGCGAGGTCGGCCCACGTCATGCCGGCGTAGGTTCCCCACGTGTCGGGGTCGTTGATCCCCGCGCCGCCGATGGCGACCTCGGCCCACGTCATGCCGGCCAGCTCGGCCCACGTCTTGGAGCCCATGTCCGACCAGACGACCTCGCCCGCGCCCGGGTCGGTGTCGATGATGACCTCCGACTCGCCCGGGTCCAGCCAGAGGGCCGTGATGCGGTGCGCACCAGGGGACAGGCTCCACGACTCGCCGTGGTAGCCCACGACCGCCGCGTGGTTGACCTCGATGGTCGGGCACACCGACCGCGCGCCGTTCTCGATGGGAACCCGCACGCCGCCGCGAGCGTTGAACCTCAGCGTCGTGACGCCCGCGCTCTTGTAGGGGTCGGCAGTGACTGTGAGAGGGATAAGTTCGGCCTTGTGCTCTACGCGCGTGAGCTTGCCCACGGAAAAACGACCCCGGTAGATGTACCCGGGGTCGACTCCGAGCCGGTAGGTGTACTTGCGCCCATGGAGGTACGTGGCCAGCTTTGTTCGGATGGCCTCGGCCTCGCTCTGCGAGCAACGCGGCACAAAGAGCGTGAAGGTCTGCGTGCGGTCCTTGTATCGGACGGCCCCGCTCGTCTCCGTGAGGTCCACCGTGCCGTCACCGCCCGCGAGGTCCACGTACGAGGTCTTCGCCTCCGGGAACCCGAGGTCGTAGTCGTCCGTGAAGACGAGACCGTACCTGGCGAGGATGTCCACGCCGCCCACGACGAGGGAGTTTCGCTGTGACATGCCCTACCCCCTCGCCGCCTGTGCCCTGATGGCTCCCAGCGCCCCGTCCATTGCGGGCGCGAGGTAGCCGACCGTCTTCTTTCCGTCGATCACCACGGCCATGCCGCTGAGCGCGGTCGCGACCGCTGCCGCGACGTCATCCGCGCTGACCGGCGTCGTGCCCGACACCGCGTCGCGAATCATCCCCTTGAGCGTGTCGACGGGCGCGACGGCCTCGTCCTGCGTCTTGTTGTCGCCGACGCCGATGAGCTGGGGGTGGTTCGCCGCGAAGACGGCGCCGGTGGCGTACCAGTCCACCGCCAGGTACGGCGACCCGTTCGCTATCCAGTCGGCGGGGTTTATCGACCAGTTCTGCACCGAGAAGTGGGGGAGGTTTATGTGCGGTAGCTCGAGGTGCAGCCCCGAGAAGAAGCCCGCAATGGCGTTCAGGGCGTCCGAGACGCCCTCCTTGGCCCCCTCCATGGCGTTGCCGATGGCGTCCTTGACGCCTCCGAAGACGCCCGAGACGATTCCGCCTATCGAGCTGAAGTCGCCGGTGAACATGCCGACGACGCCGCCGATGAACGCGCTGATGGCGCCGGTGATGCCGTCGAAGATGCCCGACAGGATGCCCGCGAGGCCGCTCATGATGGATGACGCGCCGTCGGAGGCCATCTGCCAGTCGCCGGTGAAGCCGCCTACGAATACGCCCATGACGGCCTCTATCAAGCCGCACGTGACGTTGATGACGCCTCCGATCACCTCCATGGCTCCGCTGATGACTGCCGCCGCCATGGAGAAGGCCGTCGAGAAGACGCCGCCCACGAGCGTGGCTATCCAGGGGAAGACCACGTCGGCGATGGGCTTGAGGGCCGTGAAGGCGGCCTCGAGCCGTGGGAGGACGGCGTCCGTGACCGGCTGGAACGCCGCCTGGATCTGTGCCCACGACGTCGTGATTGACGTACGGAAGCTCTCGTTGGTGTCCCACAAATACTTCAGCGATGCTGCTATCACCGCTATCGCCGCGACTATGGCCACGAGAGGGCCAGCGGATAGCCCACCAAGCACGCCACTCATCGTGCCCGTGACTCTCGTGAGCGCGGCAAATCCTGACTGTAGGGTAGTTATTCCCGCCGAGATTTGGGTGAACGATTGCAGGATCGTTCCCACGACCACCAGCACGGGCCCCACCACGACGGCGACCTCTGCGATGGTCGCTATCGTCTGCTTCGTGCTGTCGGGCATCGCCTGGAACGCCTGCGACATGCTAGTGACCTTGGCGGAGATGTCGTCGATGATCGGAGCGAGCTGGTCGCCGACCTGCGCCATGGACACCTGCACGGACTTCCATGCCTGCTCTATCTTGTCGCCGGTGCTCTCCGTGGCGTCGCGCGTGTCGTCCACCGAGGTGGCGTACTGGGACATGTCGCCGGACATGCCGTCGAGCGACACGCGCCCGCTGGCCATGGCCTCTGCGAGCACGAGCCCCGAGCGGTTGCCGAAGAGGTCGAGCGCGTCCTGCGTGGCCTGAGCCTGGGTGGCGGGATCCTGCAGCCTCGTGGCGAGGTCGCTCATCGTGGTGCCCATGTCGGTGCCGGAGTCGGCGCACGAGGTCGCCGCCTTCTTGAGACCCGTGAGCGCCGCGTCCACGGGGACGCCCTGCTTCTCGAGGTCGCCCATGAAGGACGTCGCGTCGCCGAGCGACATGCCCATCTCGCGGAACGACGCGCCGTTGGCGTCCACGTCGCCCATGAGCGTGGTCACGTCGATGCCCGTCTGCTGGGAGACGGTCTGGAACATGCCGAGGACGTTGCTCGTCTCGCTCGAATCCACGCCGAAGGCCCTCATCGAGCGCGATATCGATTCGATGGAGCTCGACACGTCCGCGCCGGTGTTGGCGGAGAACTTGAGGAACTCGGTCGACAGGCTCTCGAGCGCGTCACCAGAGACCTTGAAATACGTCGACACGTCGCCGACGGCGCTGCCGATGGTCTCCCAGTCGCCGGGGGCCTGCTGTCCGACCCTCCTGACGGTCTCCGCCATGGCATCGGCCGCGTCACCGAGGGCGCCGGTCTTTGCGATCGCGGCGTCCTGGCCAGTGTCTATGTCGTTCAGCGCCGACATGGCCGCCGTGCCTGCCGCTGCCGCTGTTGCCGTCACGACCGTGCCGGCGGACTTCATGCCGGTCCCGACCTTGTCGGCCTTCTCCGATGCGGTCTGCAGTTTGGCCGCGAGCCGTCCCGCTGCTGTCGTGGCCTTGTCGGCCTCGGTCTTGGCCTTGGCGAGCTGCTCGTTTGCCTTCTTGAGCGCGGCCTCCTGCTGGACTATGGACCGCTGTACCTTGTCGTACCCCTGCTGCTCGTCGGCCGTGAGCGTCTCGGTCTTGGAGCCGTACTTCTCGCTGGCTTGCCGGAGTTCCTCGAGCTTCTTTTCGTTGTCCTGTACGGCTTGGGTGGCGAGCTTGAACTTCTGCTGTGTGAGCTCCACGTTGCCCGGGTCGAGCCTTAGCGACCTGTTGACGTCCTTGAGCTGAGAGTTCGTCTCGTTGATGTCCTCGTTCGCGTTCTTGAGGGCCGTGACGAGCTTGTCGGTCTTGCCGCCGATCTCGATGGTCAGGCCCTTGTACGCATCTGCCATCTTGGCCCCCTATGTGGTTGTAGGTATCAGCCGAAGAGTTCCTCGGGAGACTTCAGGCCCCCGTCGCGAGGGCCTTGGGCACCGGAACGCATGCCGGCATAGGCTGCGGACACCTCGAGAAGCGTCACGAACGAGTCCATCGTGAGTTCCGCAAGGTCATCACGGGACATGCCAAGCTGTGCCGCTTCCCACAGGATTGACATGCCCGTGTGGTCCCTGATTACTTGTGGGAGGTCTTCACCGCTGCCGTCTGACGGGTGGCGGTTCTCCTGGATAAAAAACCGTGCTTGAGTTCCTCGAAGATCTCGGTCGCCACGGGATCCTTCTCATCGAAAAGTCCTGACAGCGCATCGTCATCGAGAGATTCAAGCCACGGCATGAAAGACGGGACGTTGTGCGGGTCCGCGGCCTTCGCCTCGGCCCACAGCACGCGTTCCATGTCCGCGATGCTGACGGATGACATGTCTACGGGCTCTCCCGTCGTGGATGCCGCGTTCGAGACCTTGACGATGGGCGCGACCACGGTCATGAGATCGCGCCTGAATTCGTCCTCGAATACGATGGGAAGCAGCGCGTTGGCAGATATGCGCAGGGTCATATCGCCGAGTTTGACGTCTCTCATGACTATGCGCCGGCCTTGACGGGCACGTATGCGGTAGTTTCCATGGCGGCGTAACTCGTCGGGTCGATGCGCTTGTAGATGACGCAGTAGCTCCATTCGACGCCGTTGATGTTGGTCGGCGTGGCTTTGACCGGCACCGAGATCGACGCGGGAGAAGCCTTGTCGGTCTTGGTCTCAGGTGCCATGTCCGGGTCGGTGGTGGACTTGACGTTAAAGAGCATGACCTTGTACGGGTCGGGAGTGCCGTCGCTAGCCTCGCCCTGGCACGTGAACCACATCCCGAAGGGCTTGCGAACCCCATCCTCGGTGCGCCCGATGTTGCCGTTGGGATCGATGGTGTGGCCAAGCATCCACGTTTCGACGGCGGCGGTGAGCGCACCGTAGAAGTCCACGTTGCCCTCGAAGGAGGTCGCGCCGTTCGTGGATGCGAAGAGGCCGTCGTCTGCATACGAGTCGGTGCTGCTGCTCTTGTCGGAGAGCTTGAGCTTGATGTTGCCTACGAGCTTGGTCGGCGTGCCGTAGGTCGGAGGCGTGGTAGCCGTTCCCTCGGTCATGAGCTGCGCGACGTTCACGTCGCGGTAGCCGAAACCGAACTTGTTTGTAGCGGTAGTAGTAGCCATTTTTGCACTCCTAAATGGTCATCTCGATGACCGTGTAGATGTCCTTCTCGTCATCCTCGGCGTAGCTGTATGCGTCGGCCGTTATCCCCACGGCGTCGAGCGCGTCGAGGATGGACGCTATGAGCGAATCGTCCTGCCCGTCCATGGGCTGGTAGACGCGCAGGTCGTAGCGCAGGTGGCGCACGCACGCGCGATCGTCCGCGCTGTCGGTCGTGGTGAGCTTGGGGAGGTAGTCGGCGTAGGGCATCGCCTGCCCGCTCGGCACCTGCCCGTAGCGGTAGAGCGTCACGAGCGGGAGGACGGCATCGACGAAGTCCTTGACGGTGGGTTCGCTCATGGGCGCATCCTTCCCTCTATCTCCTTGGCGGCGTCGTTGGCGGCTGCCTCTATGTGCGGGTGCGCCGGTGCGGGCACGGGCCCGCCGTGGCCGTGCTCGAGCAGATGCGTGAGGCCCGGCTTGAGCCTGTTGTGCACGACGCACTTCCAGCCGCCGGTCTCGTACTGGGTCACGGCGGCCACCCAGCCGTTGCGATAGTGCTTGCCCACGGCCTTGCGGTAAGGGCTGGTCTTCTTGAGCGCCGCTGCGCAGGACTGGCCCACCTCGGCCACGTCACTTCTGACGGCGTCGTCAAGCTCTATCTGGTATTCGGAGAAGATGTCCGCGAAGGCGTCCATCATTCCCTTCTCGTCGCCCGCCATGACGAGGCGGTTCTGGCGGCCCATCAGTCCGCCGCCATGCGCCTGCACGAGAGCGTCAGCCACTCCCCGGCGCCGTCGACCTTGGTCACGGTGTACGTGACCCCGCCACGGCGGCAGGTCGTCTGGTTCGCGTAGTCGCACGCCCTGACGCGTAGCGTCGCGGTGGGCTCCAGCGCGTCCTGGGCGCTCGCCACGGCACGCTCGTAGCCGATCGCGGCCCTGCGCACATGGACGGTGGACGTCACCTCCGCCCTGTGCGCCTGCCTCAGCTCGTCGTAGGTCACGGTGTGGCTCACGAGGTCGAGCGTCCCGTCGGTGGCGATCTCGGTGAGGTAGAGGTAGTGGCTCGTGGCATCGGTGTCGACGTACGAGACCTCGTAGAGCTTGTCCGCCGTGTAGCACAAAAGGCTGGGCGTTATGCCAGGTGCCTTGCGCGTCCGGATCTTGCGCGAGAGCTCGAAGCCCTCAGCCGTGGCAAGCTCGACGTCCTGGGCGCGTAGGCTCAGCGACCTGTATGCAAGCCTCCCGATTTGTTCCAGGCCGGTGATGCCCGAGAAGTCCACGCCGACCACGCCCCGCGCCGGGGCGGGGGCCATGAGGGCCACCACCCCGTCGTTGTAGGCGTTCATGCTCGGCCTAAGCATCGGTGGTCGCCAGGCTCGCATCGTCGGTGACGAGGTGCTTCAGGCGGCACGACTGGATGGCGTCGGCGTAGTTCGCACGGAAGTCGTCCATGGCGTTGGAGAACTCGTACAGCGCGGCGTCGAGCAGGAGGCCCACGTCCTCGGCGTCCCACGTGGTGGGGTCGGCGGGCGCATCGCAGAGCCGGACGATGGCCGCCTCTGACTTGGCGACCACGTCGGCCACGCGAGCGTCGGTGTCGGCGTCCTCCCATGTGATGTTGAGCTTGCGCCTGACCGCGGCGGTCATCTCGTCGGCTGTCATGCGCTCACCTCCCTGCTAGGCAGCGGCCTTGGTCGTGACGGTTCCCTTCACGGCCACGTTGAGGTAGGCCGGGTCGAGCTTGGAGATGTCGAGCAGGAGCGCGGACGTGTTGTCGCGCGCGCGGCCCGCGCCGTACATGACCTGCTTGTAGACGCGCTTGTCCTCCAGGAACTTGTACTCGTCGCTCATCTCGAGGCCACGGTCTGCGGCCACGAGCGCGTAGTACTCGGCGGGGATGCAGAGAAGAGCCTTGCCGGAGCCCACGTAGGCGCTGGTGTAGGTCGCCGTCGGCACCGGGAAGAGGCCGTTGACGTAGGCACCGGAGTTGGAGAGCACCGTGGTGGCCGGCATGACCTTGGTGAGGTAGTCGGTCAGGCTCGTCACGAGGGCGAAAGACGGGGTGACGATGCCCGAGTTGGTCGAGACGGAGATGTTCTTCTGGCGCCCGTCGGCGTCCACGCAGAGCTGGGCGAGCAGGGCGCCATAGGTCGCGGGCGCGAAGTCGGTCACGGCGGTCAGGGCCTTCTGCGGATATCCCGTGGTCGGGGAGAAGGTCACCGTCGCGGAGATGTCGCGATCGAAGCCGATGGGCTGCTTGACGCCGGTGCCGGACACGTAGCCGTGCTCGAGGCCGTTGGAGATCGCCTCGCCGATCGTGGAGACCACGAGGGCGTCCAGGTAGACCGGGCCGAGCTTGAGCTCGTCCTGGGCGACCATGGCGAAGGCGGCAAGCTTGTTCTGGGTGGCGTCGATCTCGCGGAACGCGCCGAGGATCTCCTTGGTGATGGTGTCGTCGAGGTCACCCCACAGCGCCTCCTGCGTGGCGCCGGCGTTGGTGTAGATCTTCGTGATGCGGTTGACGGCGCGGGTGTTGAGGGCGGCAAGGAAGGGATGAGCCGCCTTGACGTAGCTCATGACGTCGTCGATGACGGTCTGGGGGAGGTCGGCTCCGGACATGGAGTCGATGAACTCTGCCTTGGTGCGGGAGGTCTGCGCGGCCTTGGCGAAGCGGGTGAAGTAGGCGTTCTCGGCGCTCGTGAGCACCTTGAAGCCGCGGGAGGCGAGCGCCGCGCGGTCGTTGTCGGCGGACTCGTAGGAGCGCCGCACCTCGTCGGTGATGGCCATGGCGAGGTCCTGGAACGCGGTCTCCACATCGGCGGACGAGGGGTCTGCGGACATGAGGGCGGTGGCCAGCGCCTGGGTGGCGTCGGCGTAGGGCTTGGAATTGAGATTGATGGGCATGTCTTGTCCTATCTGTTGGAGGGTTTCTAGCGTGCGAGGGCGGTTGCGAGTCGCATGGCGAGCGTCATCGGCTCCGCAGGTACGGGAGGCTCGTCGGGCGCACCATCCAGTGGCACGGACGCGGGCGTAGGTGGCTCGATCCTTGCGGACACCGCCTCGGCCACGAGGTCGGCGAACGCGGTGGCGTACGTGGGTAGCGCGTCGGGTGCCGGTGGCTCTGGCGCGGGCGCCTCGGCGAAGATGCGCGAGAATGCGGAGTTGCGCGCCGATGCCGCGACCTGCTCGGGCTGCGACTCGGCGTCGATGGCGGTGGCGAAACCGTAGGCGACGGCCTGGTCGGGAGTGAGCCACGAATCGGCCTTGAGCAGCGTGTCGAGCGTATCGGCGTCGATGCCGCCGCGCATGTACGCGGTCTTGCACGCAACCATCTGCACGTCGAGGTCATCGGCGGTCTTGCGCAGATCGTCGGCATCGCCCTGGGTATAGACCCAGCAGTCGTGCACGAAGAGCTCTGACGCCTCGCGCATGATGCGGTCGGTGCCCGCCATGAAGATGACGGACGCGATGGAGCACGCGAAGCCCTCGCACACGGTCGTGATGCGGGCGGGGTGGGCGAGCAGCGCGTTGTAGATGGCAAGGCCCTCCTCGACCTCACCTCCGTAGCTCGAGATGTGGCACGTGATGTCGGTCACGGGCCCGAGCGCCATGAGGTCCGTGGCGAAGGTGTGCGCGGACGCGTCGGACTCCTGCCAGGGCATCGAGGTGACGTCACCGAAGAGATAGACGTCGGCGGAGCCGTCGAGGGCGTCCATCGCGTAATAGCGATTCCTATTCATTGTTTTCACCTCCGTCGGTTCCTCCGGGGCTGGTGACAGCCGTCTCGTAGTTCTTCGTGCGAAGGTGCTCGGATGCCCACGCCTCGTCTATCTGGTCGCGGGAGAAGTCGCGGAGGACGTCGTTGACCGAGGTCACGCCGTCCGCGATGAGCTTGTCGATGTCGTCTGCGGCGTCGTAGAGGTCTCTGTGCTTGATCTGCGAGGTGTCCACGTCGCAATGGGCGCCATGTGACCATTGGTCGGAGGTGTACGTCTTGCGCGTTATCTCGTTGCCGATGACCTTCGCGACCGGGTCGATGGCGAAGGTGACGAAGGAGTCGAACACGGTCGCGAAGTTGTTGACGTTGCCATAGAGCATCGACGTCGGCATGCGCATGCAGCTCGCGGCCAGCTCGAACATGTCCTTGCGGATTGCCACGAAGTCGGTGCTCGCGTTGGCCGTGTTGGTGGTGTCGGCGAATGCCTCCAGCTCGTTGCCCTTGTACTCGGGCCATACGACCGTGCCCGTGGACGTGACGAAGCTCTTGAGCTGTGCCTGCATCTGCGCCTGCTGCTTGGCCTGATCGGACGCGGAGCCGGATTCGGTGGAGGAGCGCTTCCATTTATAGCGACGCACGTTGCGGGCCATGTAGGCGTTGGCCGCGCTGTCCGCGAGTGCCGTGTACTGGTCGCCGACGGCTTGCTTGAGGTTCGTGAATCGCTTGTCTCCCGTGCCGTCGAGGTCGAAGCGGTAGACCTGCGAGGCATAGAAGTCGGAGGACATCACACGACCCTCGACCATGAGGTTCGTGAAGTAGTCAGAGACGCCGATGCCGTGGTCCTTGTTGGTCGTCCACGTGTCGGCCACCCATATCGACGTGGATCCGTAGGACATGAGGGGCACGACAAGAGACTCGCCCTTCGAGAACATTCGGAATATCATGCGGTCGATGAGCTCGCTGTGGCCGTAGTTTGGATTGGGCGATACGTTCCAAAACCACGCGGCGTCATCGAGGGTTCTCTTGCCGTCGGACCCGTAGAACCGTATGTCGCACGACTGGATCGCGGCGCTCACGTAGGACGCGCCTATGAGCCGCGCGAGCTCCATGTACGCGCACTTCGCGGCATTGACCGATACGACGTCGGCGGCACTTCCCGACAGCTTGTTCCCGAGCCAGTCGTAGATGGATTGGGCTACGCTCACGGCCCACCTCCTAGGTTTTTTCGCATCAGAAGAAGATCGGTTGCATCAGCTCTATGGGCGCGGGCGCCTCCGCCTCGTCCAGCCTGTCGGCCACGCAGAACGCCTGTACCATGGCCATGAAGCCGTCCGTCTTGCGGGTGTGCGGCTCGATCTTCCCGTAGGTGTAGTTGTCGAGGTCCCCGTAGATGCCCCGCTTGGCCGGTTCCAGCTTCGCGTTGTTGATGAACCAGCGCATGATCGGCACGTCGCCGAACGCTATCTTGCGGGTGGCGAAGAGCGAGTTGATCACGGGCTGCACCAGCATGACGTCGCTCGGGCGCACGAGCTTGAGGTTCCCGCCCCTGCCGGTGGTCGCGGAGAAGCCGGCCTTGTCGATCGCGTCGCGCAGGAGCGTGTGGCGGTAGAAGTCCATCGCCACCGCCCGTACGTCGTAGCGGGACGCCTGCTCGGCCACCCAGTCGCCTATGGTGGACGGGCTCACCTCCACGTCGTCAACGATGGTCAGGTCGCCGCGCGCCGCCCACTCGTCGAGCGGGGCCTTGATGCGCCCGGCGTCGTTGGACGCCTTGCACCACCACGCGTGCACGAGCGCCTGCCATTCGTCCCCGACGCGGAAGAGCGCGACCGCGCCTATCATGTCGGTGGTCTTGGCGTAGTCGATGCCTATCACGCAGGGCATTCCGTCGAGGGCGCCCACGTCGATGGGCCTCGACGCGGCCATGATGTTGTCCCAGCTCGTCACCTCGATGTCCACGCGCCCCTGCGGGCAGTTCATCCGCTTGGTCGGGAACGCGATGTGCCGCGCGGGGTCGCTCTTCCACTTCGCGTGCTCCCTCCTCGTCTCGTCCATGAGGTTGGGCAGGTATCGCAGGGACGGGTTCGACATGTGCCAGTTGCGCTCGTCGTCGAGCATCTCGAGCGACGGGACGCAGCACATGAAGGGCAGGAACCCGCCGTCGTCGCACGTCTCCGGGTGCGCCAGGATCGCGCGGCCCTGCTCCTTGAACTCGTCCATGACGCCTCCGCGCACTATGCCGTCGCTCGAGAAGTAGCCCTCGCGGGGGCAGTCCTTCTTGCCGAGGCCCGTCTCGAAGACCTCGAGCTGGTCGTGGCTCTGGTACTGGTGCACCTCGTCGAAGAAGACGGCGCCGGAGCGCAGGCCGTCCTTCGTGTCGGCGTTGCTCGTCCAGTACCTGAGCACCGATTGGGTGGTCGTGTTCTGTATCTCGGTGCCGTTCCACGAGAACCCGCGCCTGAACTCGGTCGCGTCACGGTCCAGGACGCGCCTGAGGTCGAGGAACGAGGTCTTCGCCTGCCTCTCCGAGTTGGCGCACAGGTCCACGTCGTAGAAGTCGATTCCGTTGGCCTTGGAGAGCATGCAGAAGGCCAGGTACGACATGAACGCGTTCTTGCCGGCCCCGCGCGAGACGTAGGCGAGGAGCTCGGGCCATCGTGGCAGGCCGTCCGGCCTGTAGCAGCAGAGCCAGAGGGCCGTGAGGAACCTCTCCCACGGGAAGAGGTCGAAGGGGAAGAACCGCGCGTAGCCCATGTACGTGTCGAGCTGGTCGCGGTCGATCCGTATGCCCTCGTGGGCGAAGCACCAGCGCACGTGCCGCGCGAGCTGCACCTGCTCGTCGCAGACCGGGTGAGCCGCGCCCGGACGCTCCACCAGCCTGAGGTAGTCCGTTATCTCGCGGCACCCTATCGCCTTGCGCGGCGCGCTAGAAGTCCGTCTCTTCGTCATCGGCCTTGGGGACCACGAGCCTGCACCTGCTCGCGATCGTCATCCCCAGCGACGACGCGGACGTGTGGGCCTGTCGAAAGGCCTTGTCCTGCTGTCTCTGGATGTGACCGGCCTGCTCCATGTCCCCTGACTCCACCGCCTTACGGAGAGCGACCGAATACGCCTCGTACAGGTTCTCCGCGGTGACGTACCTCGCGAGCTCGTCGGCGTCTATCACCGACCAGATGCGCAGGGCGTCGAGCTGGCTGGCGTAGCGCATGAACTCCAGGCGCTCGTCCTCGTCGTCGATGTAGGCCGGGCACTCGATGGAGTCGTCGGCTATCGTCGGCTCCCGCCTGTGGCGCTCGTCGGACTCGGCGCGGGTGAGGTGCTTCCTGCCCCGCGCCTCCACGAGGTTCACCGGCTGTCTGGGACGTGCCATGGCCTTCGCCTCCTTATGCACGAATTGGTGGTCGGAAACGCGCGTCCGCTGCCGAATGCGTGCATATCTTCGGGACAGAAGCGCATATATGAGCGTGTTCTGCCGCTCGCACGCATAAACGCACCGTTCGACCCGAAAAAGGATACCCAGGTGCTTTTCCGCCGAATGTGACCGAATCGGCGGTTTTTAACATCAATGAGTTACCTACAGGCCTTGCTGGGCCGCAGGTGGGATGCGCGATATTTACATCGATTTAGGGAAAATTCACAAATGGATGAATTTGGCCATCGGTTCTCTTACAAAACCGCAGGTAGACGGTTTAGGGGGCGGGGGGCATGCATTCCTGCATTTTCTCATTATGCAAAACGCAGGTAGATGCATGCATTTGCGTAACTCGCTATGCAGCGGCCGTCGTCTGCTCCCGCGTCGTGCAGTCTCGGTCACCAGCGCTCGGGCGTGACGTCCTTGGTGCCGTCGTGCACATGCCCCTGCCATCGTCCGTGCACGAGGTCGTGGCATCTGTGGCAGAGCGGCACGAGGTTGTCGTGCTCGGTGCCGTCCTCTCCGACGTACGTGCGCGACAGGGCAAGTCCCGGGTGCGTGTCGACGTGCATGACGTGGTGCACCGTATCGGCACGCGAGTAGACAGCGGGTGACTTCTCCTTGCACATGGCGCACTCGTGGTGGTTGGCGTCGAGTATCGACGCGCGCAGCGTGCGCCACGCGACCGACTTATAGAAGCGCCTGTTGTTGCCGTACGTCCTGCGCTGCTCCGCGAGGCTATCGGCGAGATCGTCTTGGCCCATGCCCTGCGATCCCTCGGAGGGCTCCCAGCGCGAGGCGGGCGCGGGCGTCGCGCCTCGCCCTGGCAAGGAGCATCTCCTCCATCGTGGCCGTGAGGCGCGTCGGACGCGCGGATGGCTCATGCATGCGTAACCTCTCGGCATGAGAAAGGCCCCACGTCTCAGCGAGACGCAGGGCCAGTTGTAAAAGATTCCTTGACAACCTCCACCAGACGGACGCGGCCCCCACTTGTCGAGAGCGAGGGCCGCAGCGCCCGAGGGAAGGAGGTCGTCCATTTCTGGACACCATAAAGATATCAGCTCAAATCAAGCATTCGAGGTCACTTTAGGTCATTTCTGGTCATGACTTTAGGCGAAAAGAACCGCTCGGTCATCACGTCGAGCGCGGTCGCCTTCTCGTTCTTCACCGTCCCTTCCGCGTACCCCACCACCTCTGCGACCTTGCGAATCGGCATGTCGTCCACGTAGAAGCACTCGAGAATCCTGCCCCACCTGTGCCGTGGGTTCTCGGCGTCAAGCGTGTGACAGTAGAGCCGCGCCCGTGCCACCTCCTCGGCCACCACGGGCTGCCGGTCAAGCACGTCCGCCACACCCGAGAGGTCGCATCCGCAGCCCGAGTGCGGCATGCCGTCCGGCCATTTGCCAAGGGCCATGAGCCGCGCCTCGTCCTCCGCCTGCCGACGCACGTCGGACTGGACGAGCGTCAGGAACTCCTCGGCTGTCATCGGCGACCTCCTATGTCATCCGTGCGATCGCGGAAGCAAAATGTAGGATTTCTCGCGCATACGGTCATGGCGCTTATTGGCGCACCGATGGCCATTTCCAAAAGCATCTGAGCTTCATCGACAAGCACCTCGCCGTAGAACCGGCTGTGAAAGGGAAGTTCTGCGAAGCAGACTGGGTACAGAATATTAAGTCCCATCGCTTTCGCCTGTCGCGCGACGAACTGCTTCATTTGCTCGGTAGGGACGACGATATATTTTCCTTCCGCTGCTGATGTCCTGATGAGCTTCGAGGTCTTGCCGGTCTGTCGGTCACCGATTATTAAGTCGTTTATCATTCGTCCGCCTCCTTGCCGGCGAAGATTTCGGCCGTCCGCATTACGGCATCCTCAAATTCCGACGCAGTGGTATCTCCCACTAGGAGCTGCACGAGAGCGGGCATCACCGTCATCTGTGCCGCGATCCTGCTCATGTCGCATGCTTCGCCGTGCCACCACCGGCACCCGTCCATGGCGCACGATTCGTTTTCCGAGCCAGACGCCAACGGGCAACGCTTCCTTGCTGTCATGCGACCTCCACCCTCCACGACTCCTGATACTTACTCCTTATCTGCCCTGCGGCCCCGCGATGTTCGTCGCTCTCCCCGCGTGAGCTGCGAGTACGTGCGTGCCGCGGCGGCCAACCGCGAATCGGCGATTTGCACGGTCCTTGCACATGGTCACAGCGCGCCATCGCGACCGCCCATCTCCCTTGCGACCGCGGCGAACCCCTCGGCCGCCTGGGCGTCCCTGCCCGGCAGCACGTGGGCGTAGAGCTTGAGGGTCGTGGCCACGCTGCCGTGCCCCAGGCGCTCCGAGACCGTCTTGGGGTCCACGCCCGACACGAGCAGCCACGTGGCGTGCGTGTGGCGGAGCGTGTGGAAGCTCGTCCCCCTCGTGAGCCCGAGCGAGTCGCGCATGTCGGAGAACGCGCGGGAGACGCTCGTCGGGCGCATGACCTCCCCGCCCGTGGTGCAGAGCGGCGTGTCCCTCCCCGGGCGTCCGAGGTAGCCGTCCTGCCACGCCTCGTGCGCCGCGATGACGTCCGCGTCGCCCCGGGTGATCGCGACGTTTCGCCTGGAGCTCGAGGTCTTCGGCTTGTCCTTGCGCAGGACGCCCCTGCCCCTGACCTCCACGGCCGTCGCCCCCACGCACACGATCCCGCGCGCGGCCTGGACGTCGCGGCGGAGCAGCGCGCACACCTCGCCGACCCTGAGCCCCGTGTGGAGGGCGAGCCACGCCGCGAACGCCACGTTCCGGCGGTGCCTAGAGGTCGCGGACGTGGCGTCCATGGCGAGCTCCTCGACGAGGGCCGTCTCGATCCTCGCGAAGTCGACCTCGTCGAACGCCGTGGCCTCGCCCCGCCCCGGCGACGGGTGCCCGATCGCGTCGAGCGGGTTGGACCCGACGAGCCCTATCGAGCCGAGGTACCGGTATGCGCCCGAGAGGAACCAGTGGACGCCGCACACGGTCTGGCGCGACAGCGGGCCGCCGTCCGTCCCGCCCGACTCGAGGAGCCTCTCCTGGAGGGCGGAGAAGTCCATGGGTCCCATCGAGTCAGCCCTCTGCGAGCCGACGAGCGACGACACGTAGGCGGCGTATGTGCGGTAGGTCCTCGTCGTGTTCGGGCTCGCCCCGTTCGACTCGAGGTGGCGGACGTACGACTCGAGGACGTCGGAGAGCCTCGGCGACGTGCCGAGCGCGGCCGCGCCCCTGACCGTGGAGACCCACTCCCTCGCCATGGCGAGCGCCTCCTCGTCGGTCTCGGCGTCCGGGAAGCGCTTGTACGGGCGCATCGGCCTGCCGGTGACCTTGTTCGTCCCGAGGTACGGCTGCACGTAGCGGACGCCCTCCCTGTCGTGCTTGATGACGAGCCCGTCGGCGCCGGTCATCGGCCGTCACCCTTCGCGGCCAGGACGCTCGCCAGGGCGAACAGGTAGATCCCGAACACCATGAGCGTGCGTGCCTCGCCGCACGCGATCCCCACGACGATCGAGACGAACGCCACCGTCGCCAGGAACAGCGCCGCCGTCAGCGAGGCGCGCTCGTCATCCATCCCGCCCATCACCTGACCTCCCCGTCGCCGTGAAGCCTCCTGTCGGGCCCGTCCATCCTCACGGGCTCCGTCATCTCCGCCAGCCTCGACACGACGGCCCTGGCCATGACCTCGTCTCCCTCCGACGCGAGCCGGCTCGCGAGCTCGGAGCGGCTGTAGTTGCTCGTCACGAGCGTGTCGGCCATGCGTCCGTAGCGCCCGTCGACCACGCGCCAGAGCAGGGCGAGCGACCACGCCGTCTCCCTCTCGCGCCCGAGGTCGTCCAGCACCAGCAGGTCGCACCCCACGAGGTCGGACACGACCGAGTCCTCGTCGCCGGCTCCGCCGTGGTAGGTCGACCTCACCCGCGCTGCCACGTCGAGCGGGGTCGCGAAGCGCACCCTGCCGCCGGCCCTCACGCGGGCCACGGCCGTGGCGCACGCGGCGTGCGTCTTTCCGACGCCCACCGGCCCGAAGACGTACGCGTCGGCCGGGACGCCCGCGTCCGACGCGTCGCGGTACCGCTGCGGGATGCGCGCCCTGTCGAGCGCCGTGGTGAGCTCCCTCCCTGCGGCGGACTCCTCTCGCCTAGACTCCGCCGCGCGCTCCGCGGCCTCCCTCTCGGCCTCCTCGGCCTGCGCCGCGGCGCAGCGGCAAGTCATCCAACCGGCGAATATCATGCGCCGAGAGAGCGTCACGACGCGCGGATCGAGCCTCGCCCCGCAGTGCGGGCACACGGGCGCCTCGCGCGGCAGTCCCTCCACAATCCCCTCCATCGGTCACCCCTCCTCAGTCGTATTCCGCGAACGCACGTGCGTCGGTCTTGGGCCCGCGCGGACCGTCACGCGATGCCCAGTTGCGCACGGCAGCCCGCCAGTCGCGCATCGGCGCGCGGCCGACGAGCCAGCCCTTCGAGGCGTAGAAGTCGCAGAACCGCGCCGCGTCGATGGAGAAGCCCTTGGACTTGGCGTAGTCCGCAACCTGATCCGGAGTGGGCGGCGAGAAGCGCTCGCGCTTCGAGCGGGGCGCGGGTTCTCTCGCGCTCTTCTCCGCTTTCGCTTGGGTTCCGATTCCGATTAAGTTCCGATTAAGTTCCGATTGGGGCAACCATCCGCTGCCATCTGGTTGGCATGTGGTTGCCACATGGTTGTCATCTGGTTGGCATATGGTTGTCGCAGCAGGTAGGGGCATCTGCCCCGCGAGATGGTAGACGCCTTCGCCATCGAGCCTCAGCCTCATGAGGTCGTCTTGGTAGCGCGTCGGCACGTGCCGGTCCTTGCGGAGCTGGTTGTTGACGCACCAGTGCTTGATCGCCACGACCCCATCCTCGAAGAGGATCAGGAACCTCTTGGCGACGAGTATCTTGAGGTCGTCCGGCGACGCTCCGACCGTGCGCTGGACGCCGCGGGGCGAATTGACGAAACCGTCGTCGTCCGCCTGCATGCCGATGTGGAAGTACAGCATCTGAGCCGATGCCGGCATCTCTGTGAAGGCGTCCGACTCCGTTATCTGCCGGTTGAACATCCTACGTTGGCCCATGGCCTATCCCTTCATGAAGAGCAACCAGTGCGTCTTGCTGGCCCTGGGACGGCGATTCCCGCAGATGGGACTCTGGTCCGTGCACGAGAGCACCTCTCTCAGCGGAATCGTGTACTCGTACCACTTGAAGACGCACACGCCGCCCGGAATGAGGACCCTGAAGCACTCCGAGAACCCGCGCGCGAGCTGGTCGCGCCAGTCGGTGTCGAGCACCCCATACTTCTCGGCCTGCCACCCGTGGCCGCGCGTGAGCTGCGGCGGGTCGAAGATGACGAGCCGGAACGAGCCGTCCGGGAACGGCAGGTCGCGGAAGTCGGCGACGAGGTCGGGCTCCACGTCGAGCGCGCGGCCGTCGCAGAGCACGGAGTGGCGCGGGTGGAGGTCGGAGAACGTGACTCGCGGGTCATGCTTGTCGAAGTACATCATCCGAGAGCCGCAGCACGGGTCGAGGATGGGCGTAGCTGCATCGGTGCTCATAGCTCGCCTCCGTCGATTCGCGCTACGACCCAGCCCTCGTGCTCTCCCGAGCCGTCGTACACGGACTCGCCCGTGGTCATCTCGGGGAAATTTGCCCAGTCGCTGTCAGGAGCGCACTCGATGACGAGGTAGACGGACTTCGACTTTGCTTCCTCGTCGCTAGTCATGCTTGATCACCCACGTACGCGCGACGGTATGAGCGGCGCGCACTGCCGTAGTTAGCCGGCATGATCAGCGCTCGCATAGAGATATCGTTGCCCACTGCACCGAATGCCATGGGCCCATACTCGGTGTCCTTATCGGAGTGAGGCACCCCAAGCATCCTTGCGTATGGCGCCCCGATGTCGAGAGAAGCCTTGTAGATGTCCGTGATCAGCCGCCCGCCGAACGCGACTCCCACGGCTCCGTCGTATACCACGTCATCGGACGGGAGAAGCTTGCCGAAGTCGGGGAACTTCTCGTCGCGCGCTCGAAAGTACGTCCGCATGCCATCGCCGTGCTTGTCAAGCGCCCACGAGAGGTATCCATGGTCGCCCGTTATATGCAGGCATCCGCCATGGATTTTTCCGTTGAGTCGCGCGCCGTCGCCGAAATCTACGAGCACATCGACTTTCGGCTGCGAATTGTTCCGCGGGGGATCTACGCGCAGCTGGATGAGGCGGTAGCTGTCCGTCGCCTCGACCATGATTGCCCCGCCGTCGGTATCGCAATGGACGCGGACGCAGTGCAGGACGTCGCTGGACATGCCGCGCCTTGTAAAGCGCAGGGCCGCACGGATTGCTGCGACTGGGACATACACCACAAGCATGTCGGTCTCGCTATCACTCATCTAGCATCACCTCTTTCGCCCGCTCTATGCGCTTGCCCAGTTCGGGCACCTCGACGGAGTCGCACCACGCACGATTGAAAGACTTCGTGTACCAGAGCCAGTCGAACTCCTTGGTGGCCATGACACCGCTCTCGATGTCGGCCACGTCCTCGTCTTCTAGGCTGACCTCGTACTTTGCCGTGATGATTGCTCTCATGACCCCTCCTAGTTCCTCGCGATTGACGCGTTCGCCCACATGACCGCCTTGGTACCGTCCAGCTCGTCGTCCGCGATCCTGACGACGTGCTCCCCGCCGCTCGGAGGATTGACCTCCCCGGAGCAGCGCCACCTCTCGTCCATCTATGCCTCCTTGTCGTTCGCGTGCCGTCTCGGTCCATCGGCACCCTCGTGTTTCCCGTGCCGCTCGAGGAGCCTCGCGAGCTCCGCGGAGCAGTCCGCCGCCGAGTGGCCCGTCGCGTCCTGGGCCACGGCGAAGAGCCGCACGAGCGCTTTGCGCTGGCGGTCCCCCCATGGGCGGGCCGGCCTCGCGACCGGCGCCTCGCTCCCACCGCCGTCAGCCGCGGCCGGTGGGGTAGGGGACTCGACCGGGGCGCGCACGCCGAGCCGCACGGCGCGGTTGCGTATGGCCGTGGCGCCGCGGTCCGGCATCATCTCGGCCCATCCGGGCCACGATGGGCCGTGGTTGGCGTAGTTGTCGACGATCATCAGGTCCTCGGCCTGGGTCCACGCCCTGCACGAGCTCATCGCCCACCACGCTCCACGCACACGCTCGCCACGAGGCCGTGGTCCCGCAGGACCCCGGCCACCAGCTCCCTCGCCTCGGTCTCCCTGCCGACCTCGCACTCGGCGACCACGGTGAGGCTGGTTATCGCTCCTCCGTCCGGTCCGGAGGCCGCGAGCGTCACGCGTGACGGGCGCCCGAGCCCTCCCGTCCTCACCCCGAAATCGGCGTAGACCTCCTCGGGCGTCATGACGCTGCGCGTGTCCACCCGCCCCATCTCACACCGTCGCCAGGAACAGCGCCGCAAGCAGGAGCGCGACCATGAGCAGCGTCCCCGCGACCTCCTCGACCGCCTCGCGCATGCTAGACTCCAATCCGAGGGCGCTCGCGCCCCCATTCCCATGGCCACCCGCCCATGCCGCCAAGCCTCGGCGGGTGGCCTACATGTCCGACAAACCCAGGTACTCGAGAAGGCTCGCTGAGTTGACCCTCCAGACCCGCCCGTACCTCGGCCCGCGGAGCTTGCCGTTCCTCAGGAGCTTGCGGATCTCCTCCTGGGAGCAGTCCGCCACCCTTGCGGCCCTGTCGACCCGTATCAGCGGGGGAAGCTCCTCGACCCCTCGCACCACGTAGCTCATGCACTCACCTCCGTCCTCGCGTCGCTCTCGGACGCACGGCGCCCTCACTCCTCGAACAAGTCGGCCACCCTGCACCCGAGGCAACGGGCGAGCCGCTCGGCGTCCCTCAGGCACATGGTCCCGACGTACCTGTCGGTCGACCAGCGCCACAGGGTCGCCGGGTCGATTCCCAGCTCCCCGGACACCAGCCTCTTCGTCTTCCTCGCCTCGGCCAGCCTCACGTTCACGAGCGACCTCATGCGGCGGCCCCTACCTCCACCGTGCGGACCGAGAAGCACTTGCAGCCGACCTGGATCCACGAGGTGACGAAATGCCGACCGTCCCCTGTGGAGTAGCGCGTGATGTAGTGGTGCACCATCTTGTCCTCCCTCGAATCGTCAGAACCCTTCCCTGCCATGCCTTCCTGCCCCTTGGCAGCCGGATTGGTCACATGGACGGTCGTCAGACACTGGTAGACTTCTTGCCATCAAACTTCGATTGGTGGAGAAAATGGCCGTACTGAACCTCGAGGAAGAGGCGTCGCTCAAGGAGCTCGTAAGCGAGTACGAGGCTGGCCGTAGCGTCGAGGGCTTCATCAAGCATCGGCTCTACACCGAGCTCTCCCACGAGAGCCTTTCCTCGCCGTCAAGCTCTGGTGGCGTCACTGTTTGCGGGGCTCCCATGCGAGAATACGAGCCTGGGTTCCAGAGGCAGGAGAGCACGTACCACTCCCTTGCCGACGAGGGCATGATTGCGGCGGACATGCCCGAGAGCGGGGACTACGAATACCATGACCTCACGTCTGCCGGGCGCAACTACTTCAAGGAGAAGGAGCGCATCGAGCGGGAGAAGGCCGAGGCTCGCGAGGAGGAGCGCGCCTACTCCCGCAGACAGGCCCTCAAGGCGTTCCTGGCCGGCGCCGTCCTTACGGCAGTGGTCAACTACGACAAGGTGGCCGGGCTCATCGGCTCGCTGCTCTCGCTCCTCGGGCGATAGACCAGCTCTTCTTTTCCGTCCATGACCGCCCACGCATCATCAACTGGGAGCACCTGCACGACGTAGCTGTAACCCGTGCCTTGGAGGGCACTTGACATCTCTTGCAGGGTCTCGAACCCGACACCATCAAAGGCTGGCTTGTAGAGCCCCATCGCCTTGAGCTGGGTTACGAAGTGCTTCTGCTTGAAGTAGGTGATTCCCTTTGGCGTCAACCCGACATAATGCAAGCGGCGCAAGAAACTAGGTTTTCCCATTGCTTTCCTCTTTCCATCCGTCTTGGCCCCAGGCGTCAGCCGGGGCCGTTTCTTCCATGTGACCTATCCGGTTGTCAAGGTGCCCTCTCAAGGACTGACCCACCAGCCAGCCCGCTAACGCTTGGCTTCGACCTCGGCGAGGCTCCCGCGAGCCGCGTTGAGGTCGATCCTTATCTCGGCCCCGCCGCAGAGCTCCTTGAGAGCCGCGTCGGCGTCCCGGAGGCTCGCCGCGAGACGGTCAACCTTCGCCTGTATCTCGTCCAGCCCCTCGGCCTTGACCCGTATCGTGAGACCCCTTGTGGTCTCGTCGTGCCTGTCCTCTTCCATTGCTTCCCTCCCTTCCGTGCCTGGACCGTAAAAGTGCGTTAAACATCACATCTCATGCCAAAAAAAGAAGCGACCCATCGAGCAAAGATTCGCTTCCCGTCGGCATTGAACTCCTGATAGAGCATCCTCGCCTCTCCGAGGGTTAGGTTTTCAGGTCGCATTTCCCTATCCTTGTAGGGCTGGTAGGAGTATCCGAGAACCTTCCTGGCATCTTCGATGGTGAGGCCGCTTGCGGCTCGTGCCGACGCGATCGCGGTCTGCTCAACAACCTCTGCCATAGCACCTCCTTTCTTCGTTAAAAGAGATGTTAAACATCACTTACGCTGCAGTCAAGAGTGAAGTTAAAAATCTCTAGATATATTGTCACGCGTGGATTCTAATATCTCATGTGAGGTTTAAATCTAGAAAGGACCCCCATGAGCATCGTCGGCGACAACATCAAGGCTCTCAGGGCAATGCTCGGCCACGACGGGGAGGACATGACCCAAGGCGAGCTCGCAGATAAAATCGGTGTGACTCGAGAGACTGTGAACAAATGGGAGACCGGAACGATTCCCAACCTTAGAGATAGCAACATCAATAAGCTGCGTGAGGCATTTCACTTGAGCGTTGATGATCTTCGCTCCGAGTCGGCGGGTCTCGCCGCTCAGCTGCGAGGGGATGTCTCCAATGTCAGCCCCATCCACCCGTTGAAGGTGACCGCTGGCCGTCGTGCCACTGTGCCTCTGCGCACCCTGGGCCGTGTCCACGCGGGGGACGTATCCGACGAGGAGGAGGTCTCCGATGAGGTCGAAGTCCCGACCAGCGTCTTGGAAGGCCACCCGCATGCTTTCGCGCTTGTCGTGGAGGGTGACTGCATGGACCGCGTGGTGCCGGAGGGCTATCACGTCCTGGTCGACCCGGACGTCGAGCCCCACAACGGCTCCGTCGTTGTGGCCGAGCTCGAGCCGGGGCGTGCGGTCATGCGGCGGTGGCTCAAGGGGCAGGATACACTCGTGCTGTCGGCCGACAGCCACAGCAGGCACGAGGATATCGTCGTCACGCTCGAGGACGATCCGGTGAGGGTCGTCGGCACCGTCGTGTGGGCACAGACGGCGGAGGAGATGGACTGAGGCAGTAATACACGCATGCGGGTTATGGTGGCATGAGGTCTGGAGGTCGCGATGGGGCTGTTCGACGTACTGTCCGGCAGAGGGCGCGCGAAGCAACCCGAGCCTGAGGGGGGCGACGCCCACGACCTGATAACGTTTTTCGACGTCGAGACGCCTAACAGGAAGAACGACCGCATGTGCTCGATAGGTCTGGTGCAGACGGACTGGTCGGGGGACGTTATCGAGAGCGCGTCCTTCCTCGTCGACCCCGAGGAGCCTTTCGATGACGTCAACATGAGCATCAACGGACTCTCACCTATCGCGGTACGCGGGGCGAGGACCTTTCCGGAGCTCTGGAACGAGCGACTCATGACGATGATGTCCGACTCGCTGCTCGTGGCGCACAACGCGAGGTTCGATCTCGCCGTCGTCGCGAAGTCGATGGCGGACTACGGGTTCGGCGAGCCATCCTTCACATATGCCGACACACTCGTGATGTCACGGAGAAGGCTTGCCGGATGCACCGACTACAAGCTTCCGACCGTCTGCCACGAGCTCGGCGTCGGGCTCGACCACCATCACGACGCCACGTCGGATGCTGATGCGTGCAGGGAGATATTCTGGTCGCTCGTCTCTCCCGAAGAAGATGTAGCAAGCCTCTTCGAGCCGTACGTGCTGGGAGAGTCCAACCCTTACCGAAGCTTCCGCAGGAAGGACTTCTGCAGGAAAACCGAGGAGATGCGCGGGCTGGTGGACCTTGCCAGGAGCACGCTCCTGGATGGTGTCGTCTCGGCCGAGGAGGCCATGTCGCTCCAGCGCTACATCACCACCAGCGAGGAGCTCGCCGCCGACCCGGCCGTTTCCTCGCTCTCGAGGATTATCCAGGGGGCCCTCGTTGACGGTGGACTTGACGCCGCGGAGCAGGCAGAGCTTAGCCGTTCGCTCACACACCTCGTAGACCCATCGTCTGTTGGCGACATGCCGTGCGAGGTACGGTTCGACGGCACGAGCTTCTGCCTGACCGGCAACTTCGAGCATGGGTCCAAGGACATGGTCTCCGAGTTCATCACCTCGCTTGGTGGCGTGATGCTTAAGAGCGTCACCAAGAAGTGCGACTACGTCGTCATAGGAGACTGCGATTGCGAAGCCTACTCGTACGGAACGTACGGAGAGAAGGTCAAAAAGGCCATGGAGTGGCAAGCGAAGGGCATGGACGTGAAGATCGTCAGGGAGAGCAACCTGCCCTGGGAAAACTAATGACCGTGCCCGGCGAGGGTGCCGAGTGTCGCGGCTTGGTTCCAGTCGGCAGGAGAGCTGTCATAGGGACTCGCGCACCTGAAGTCAGCAAGGTTACTTGGTGGTGGGGCGAGACGCGACGGCGTTACATTAGGGTGCAAAGTCTTAACCAAGGAAACCAGGGAGGCAAAGGCATGGCGGCGCATTTCGGGGACGACGAAGACAACACTGGCAGCCCAACTCAGAAGGCGGAATCTGCGATAGGCAGGGAGACGGGAAGGATCGAGCAGCTTCGCGGGACCGACCCGGCGAACATCCGCTGCATCGACACGGAGACGACTGGGCTGGAGCCTGGGAAGGACGAGATACTGCAGGTCTCCGTTGTGAATGGCAACGGGGACGTCCTGTTCGACAGCCTCGTGAAGCCCACGCACCGCAAGCGCTGGCCGAAGGCGGCCGAGGTCAACGGAATCACCCCGGACATGGTCAAGGGCAAGCCGAACATAGAGGACATAGCGGACGACATAGAGAGGGCCATGGACGGCGCGGAGCTCCTCGTCGGTTACAACCTCGAGTTCGACACAAGCATGCTCGATGCCTGCGGAGTCAGCCTGAAGTTGCACGACACTTTCGACGTCATGAAGGAATACGCCTCCGTGCATGGCAAATGGAACGACTACTACAACGACTACTCCTTCGTGAAGCTGGCGACGGCAGCCCATCACTACGGAATCAAGCTCAATCCCCATGACTCCTCGGAGGACGCCATCGCGACCGTCAGGGTGTTTGAAAAGCTCTTGCAGGATGACGCCTACGTATCACGGGCAAGGGCGCATGACGAGGCCGTCGAGAGATGGCAGGAGGCAAAGGCAAAGGCGGAGGCGGAGGAAGAAGTGAAGGCCACGGACAAGCATGCCAAGAAGGCAGCTGATGTGTTCTTCCTCGTGTGCTTCCTGGTATACGCCGTGTTCCTCCTCGTCACCTCACAGATCGGGGGTGCTCTTGTGGCGATTGCCATCTGTGCGTTCTTGTATCACAGGGCAAAGGTCAACACCGTGGCAAAGGCACCAAGGGAAAGGGCTTAGCTCCGGACGAAGCGCGGGATCGCGGAGTCTGGTTCCAGCCGGCAGGGGAGAAGGGGTAGGAAGCAGGTATCGTTCGCTCGGTGATGTCTGTCCATATTGGCTTGTACAATTTATAATAGATGTTTGGTGCTCATGTCCCGAAGGAGCAGCATGGTTGAGCATAGGAGTAACGGATGATAAAAAACCATTCTCTCGCCTGCGCCGCCCGTCGGCAGGATACTAATCCATGCATGCTTCCAAAGAGACTAGGCTAAGGCAAAGTTTGTTGCACGTTCTCGAGGAAGAGATCCTAATGTCAACGATTGAAATCCTGTTAAGTATTGTTGCGTCAGTATTCTCGATAGCGGCTACCGTTATCGCGCTTCAGAACAAGAGCGAAATCAAAAAGCTTCGTGACCTTTACTTGGGGAATCATCTTAATGCTGACGGAAGCGGCAATGTTCAGGTGCTTGGGCCTGGGAATCGAGTGACCACACATGACAGATGATCGCCAAGTTGCCAAAGGGAACGACAATACACAGATCGTCGGGAATGGCAATATAAGCAACTCGACTGTATTTCAATGCGGACACAAGCACCCCCTGACGCATAGCTTGATATATGACCTTCTGGGCATTGTGTATTCGCTGCCAGCCCCAGACGATGACTCATACCCTCAACGACAATTGCCAGCTATGATTCCTGAGAAGCTTCGCTTCAATAATGCAGATAAATATATCGAAATCGTAGAGAATCATTCGGATGATTACATGCGCGTTAGTGAAATAATAAAAGAGTATCCGAATAGTGAAGACATTGTTAAGAAGCTAAGGGATATGTTCCTTAATGTTGCGGATTTCGACGCGGAAGGAAATCCATGCGTCGGCAACGGTGATGCCCAGCTTGATCAAATTAAAGCAGGTCTAGTGAAAACAATCGTTGGCGATTCTAAGTTCGATGCTGATTCGTATCCTATTGAAATAATAGATGAGTTTAGCATTGCGTTAATTGCCTATGGTGTGTCCACGTGCAAGGTTCTTAGAAACCCGGTGTGACATGTTGTTGCTTGATCGAAATAACGAGCCTACTAGTACCGTCTACTACCTTTCGGCACTGGTGTTTGAGTATCTAGGCAATCACGATGGTATGGATGCGGCGACTTTGTACCAACGTATCTGCTCTGAGGCGATAGGAAGAAAGGTGAGATATGACTTTTTCGTCATGGCGCTCGATTTTCTCTTTCTTCTTAATCGTATAGGCGTCGACGAGAAGGGGGGCCTTCATGTTTATTAAGTCATTGCGGATTCGCAATACGACAAACAATACAGTCATGCGTGAGGTCTCTTTTCATAAGGGGACGAACTTTATTGTTGATACTGATACGTCCGGAAGGCACAACAAGGTCGGCAAGACGACGTTTCTTAAGTTGATTGATGTGCTCATGGGGGCTCAGAACAAGAGCTATGTGTATACGGATCAGGAGACAAATAACGAGACGGTTCAGCTTCGTGAGATAATCATAGAGAAAAGGATTGCGGCGGAGATGACGCTCGTCAGGGACCTTGATGGACCATGTGGCGCGTCGACCGAGTTGAAGGTGGATCTGTTCCCGCGTGGAGGCTGTTACTTCGATGGGGAGCGAGTCTCGCAGAGAGCGTACCGAGAGAAGCTAAATGCGCTGCTTTTTGGTATCGAAAACAACGTTCCGACGTTTAGGCAGCTGATTAACTCCTTTGTCCGCGTTTCGGTTGGCGGGGATGACAATGCCTTCCTCCGCACCCTTACCCGTGCGAGCAACGCTGTATATAGGGGCGTATACAACTTCTTGTTCGACATCTCCGATCCAGAGCTGGATGACATGCTCCACCGGTTAAATACGAAGCTCAACCATGCCCAAGAGTCGCTCACGCAATACAAGCGCGTCAATGGGGTCGAGGACGTCGAACAGCAGCGTCAGATACTTGTAGCCCTTGAGCGAGAATATGAGCGCATTAAAACGCAGGCAGACGATATCTTTGATTCAGATGAATACCGAGCTAATCGCGATGCGATATCTTCGGCGCGCGAGGAGTACGCAGAACTGACTGATTCGATTGAGGAGCTCGATTACCGCATTGAGCGTAGCCGTGCTGCCCTTGCATCTGCAAGAGAGGAGCTCTCCCGCCAGGCGGATCTCGATCTTTCCAGGAAATTCTTCGACGAGATTTGCTCGATGCTGCCCGACCTTAACAAGACCTTCGAAGAGATGGTGCTGTTTAACAACAAGCTATGCGACAACAAAATCGCGTACTTTGAGGAGATTGACGCGAGGCTTGTAGCTAAACGGGCTGATGTGATAGCTCGGAGGGAGCATCTCGTCAGCGAGAATGGTCGCTTTCTCTCGCTGGTCACTAGTACAAAAATAGATGACTACGAACATCTGACGTCCTCCCTAATGCAACTAAGGCAAAACATTGGGCGGCGGAAGGAAATCGTCGATACCCTTGATAGATACGATACTGATTTAGCTGATATACAGTCAAACATCGAAAGATATTCGACTGGGGGTTCTGCTCGTGAGGACACTGGGCGCGAATACCAGGACATGATGGATGCCTTTAACGTCTTCTTCACTCCGCTGGCCGAAAGAATCAACGGCGAGAGTCCCATCCTGGTTTATTCCCCGGACACAGGTAAGTTCCCTGTGTCAATTACTGAGCTTTCTGGATCAAGTACGGGCACCCGGAAATCCCTTATAGCTGCTTTTGATCTTGCATACCAACAGTTTGCAATCGCCAACCAGATTCATGTACCGCGTTTTGTCGTTCATGATGTTGTGGAAAACGTCGAAGGCGATGATTTGCATACGGTTGTCGAAGCGGCTAACAGCGTGGATGCGCAGTACATCGTCGCCGTGCTTAAGGAGAAACTCGATTCGTCGCATATCAGCAGCGAGGAGCAAGATAAGTTGCAGATACTGCGTCTTGCCGATGACGACAAACTGTTTGAAGGCAAGTCGGTAACAGAAGCTGAGGTTCGCGCTTCCGCTGGTGCGGTTGAGAACGCATCACAAAAGGTCTTATTTTAATAGCTTAGAGTCTTTGTTGCAGCCCTTGTTCAGCATAGGATGCTGCTATTCTAGGTATGCCCCTCAACAACTCGAAGGGTTGCCATGGCGCATTCTGGCAGCAGACACGACCCCCCCGACAGGGGTGCCCTCCAGGGACGGGCGGGGATGGCACCACGTCCGTCGCGTCGATGGCGCGACCATCGGAAAGACACACGCAGGGACGATGCCGGACGGCCTTCCGTGCCCCGTTGCGCTGCGGGCCCACGGCGGGGAGCCGTGGGCCGGTGCGAGCGTCCTATAGCTCATTTGGTGGCACATTTGGTGGGAGCATGGTGGGATAAGAAAAGAGGTCAGACGGGAAACCCCGCCTGACCTCGTGTTCTTCTGGTGGGCGATGCTGGATTCGAACCAGCGACCCCATCCGTGTGAAGGATGTGCTCTACCCCTGAGCCAATCGCCCGCATCAACGCCTGAGCATCATACCAAAACCCGTAACCAAGCGTGCGCGAGAATGAAAACCTTCTCGAGATGGACGAATGCGGCCCGGCGAGAATTCGCCGGGCGGCACAGTCATCGTCCGTGAGACACTAGGAAGGATCATCAATCCGGCGGCAACCCCACGGAGGAGATTCGAATGGGCGAGAAGAGGCATCCGTCGACCATGCGACGGACCGTTCACTACTTTTGGACCGTGACGAAGACGAGCAAACCGGCCTTTCTCGGCGCGCTCGCCTCGTCTATCGGATACGTGGGCTTCCTTACCTACGCCAACTCGTACTACATGGCCGAGATCGTGGACGCGGTCAGCGCCGGCGGAGCCACGCTGCAGTCGCTTACGCCTCTCGTCGTGGCGCTCATCGTGGTCAACGTGCTCGGACAGGCATGTTCCAAGCTGCAGGACTACACCTGCTGGAAGCTGGAGAACCAGGCGACCTACGAGCTCGACACCCACTGCTTCGACACCCTTTCGAACCAGTCGATGACCTTTCACTCCAACCGTTACGGTGGCTCGCTCGTAAGCCAGACCTCCAAGTTCGTGTCGGCGTACTCGAACCTCACGGACACGATGGTCTACTCCGTGGTCCCGACGCTGACCTCCGTCGTGCTCACCATCGTCATGCTCGCCGCGGCCGTACCCCTCTACGTCATCGTCCTCTCGGTCTTCCTCGTCGCGTACGCGATCGTGACGTATCGGCTCTACAAGCGAATCCTCCCCATAAACGCGCAGGCCTCCGCTGCCCAGAACCGCCTCTCGGGCGAGCTCTCAGACTCCGTGACCAACATCCTCACCGTAAAGACCTATGGTCGCGAGGCCTACGAGAGACAGGTCTTCGACGAGGCGAACCGCGAGGCTCGTGCGGCAGACGCGCGCGGTATGCTCCAGTCCACGATCACGGGCACCGTCACGAGCTCCATGATCGTGGTCATCATGGCGCTCGCCATCGTCTTCATCGCAGGTGGCAACGCCTGGTTCGGCATCTCGGCGGGCATGCTCGTCATGATGTTCAACTACACCTACCAGCTCACGATGCGATTCAACATGCTGAGCAGCACCATGCAGCGCCTCAATCGCGCCTTCGGCGATGCCGCGGACATGACGCGCATCCTTGACGAGCCGCGGCTCGTGGCTGACGTGAAGAACGCCCCCGACCTCCTCGTCACGTCCGGGAGCATCGACTTCGAGAACCTCAACTTCTGGTACGAGGACGCCGAGGCATCGGACAAGGTCTTTGACGAGTTCTCCCTGCACATCCCAGGAGGTCAGCGCGTAGGGCTCGTCGGCCGCTCGGGAGCGGGCAAGACGACGCTCACCAAGCTCCTGCTGCGACTGTCCGACATACAGGAGGGTCGCATCCTCGTCGACGGCCAGGACATCTCCCGATGCGCGCAGCAGAGCCTTCGCCACCAGATCGCCTACGTGCCGCAGGAGGCCCTCCTCTTCCATCGCACCATCCGGGAGAACATCGCCTACGGAAAGCCAGGTGCCACCGAGGACGAGATCGTTCGCGCTGCCCGCGAGGCGAACGCCATGGAGTTCATCGAGAGGCTTCCCGGGGGACTCGACACGTTGGTGGGGGAGCGTGGCATCAAGCTGTCCGGCGGTCAGCGACAGCGCGTGGCAATCGCCCGGGCCATCCTCGCCGACGCGCCCATCCTCGTACTCGACGAGGCCACCTCGGCGCTCGACTCGGAGAGCGAGGGACTCGTGCAGGAAGCACTCATCCATCTGATGCGCGGTCGGACGTCGATCGTGGTCGCGCATAGGCTCTCGACCGTCGCCTCCCTTGACCGAATCGTGGTCCTTGCCGACGGCCGCGTGGCGGAAGACGGCACGCACTCCGAGCTTCTCGAGTCGGACGGGGAGTATGCTCAACTGTGGGGCCGACAGACCGGTGCCTTTCTTGATAATGGAGACTGACTGGACGGGACGAGCACGCGTGCGTCGCTCCTGGTCGGAATCTGGCTTGGGAGGGGAGCGCATATGAAGAAGCAGACGAGACGGTCTCTCGCCAACATCGGCGTCGTCGTTGCGACGATTGGCGTATTGGCCCTCGGCCTCTTCATCACCTACCAGATCATCGCGATGGGGTACCATTCCTCGGATGGCTCCACGCCATCGTCCTCATCGTCTTCTTCGACGTCCTCTTCGGCATCCTCGTCCGCTGCCACATCGGACGCGTCTGACAGTGCAACGAGTACCGTGAACCCCCTCACGGTACGTGCCCAGCAGATCGTTGGCACCATGACCATCGAGCAGAAGGTGGCACAGCTCTTCGTCGTGCAGCCTGAGGCGGTGACGCAGGTGAGCACGCAGACCAAGGCCGGCGACTACACCCGTGAGTGTCTCAAGAAGTACCCGGTGGGCGGCATCGTCTACTTTGCCAAGAATCTCACCTCGAGCTCCCAGACCAAGGCCATGCTCACCGACACGCAGACCTACTACGAGCAGATCATGGGCTTTCCCATCCTGCTTGGGGTCGACGAGGAGGGCGGTACCGTGGCGCGCATCGCGGGCAACGCCAACTTTGGCATAGCCAACGTCGGCGACATGGCCGCCATCGGCGCCACGGGCGACACCTCCAAGGCCACGGACGCCGCCGTGACCGTAGGGACCTACCTCAAGAACCTCGGCTTCAACCTCGATTTCGCACCCGTGGCGGACATAGCGAGCACCACGAGCTCCGCCTTGGCGCGTCGCTCCTTCGGTGCCGACGCCGCGACGGTGGCACCGATGGTTCGTGCGCAGGTCGGGGGCTATCTCAGTACGGGCATCCTCTGCTGTGCGAAGCACTTCCCGGGCATCGGTGGTGCGGAGGGCGACTCCGAGAAGGAGCTCGTCTACACCCACTCCACCCTTGACGAGATGAAGACGTCCGAGCTCCTTCCCTTCGAGGCTGCCATCGACGCCAGGGTACCGATGATCATGGTGGGCCATCTTGCCTGCACCGAGGTGACGGGCGACGACGTTCCCGCCTCCCTCAACCCCAAGATCGTGACCGATGTCCTGCGCGACCAGCTTGGGTACGACGGCGTCATCATCACCGACTCGCTCCAGATGGGTGCCGTCGCAGGTCTCTACAGCTCATCCGACATAGGCGTGCGGGCGCTGCTCGCCGGCGATGACATGATTCTTATGCCCTCTGACTTTCAGACCTGCTACCAGGGGGTCCTCGACGCGGTCTCCGACGGGACCCTCAGCGAGGAGCGCATCGACGAGTCGGTGGTCCGCATCGTCCGTGCCAAGCTCGCGCTCGAGTCGTGACGTCCGCCGACACGCCTCCTCTATGGTGTTCTGCCAAGGCTTGCCCCAAGGGGTCGTGCCAGAAGGGGTATGTCTCGTATAATTCCTTACTTGGCGATACGCCAGACGGGCGTACGGATGAGGAGGGCACACCATGGCCGATGCAAGCGGTGATCCAGTCGAGGTCTTTGACATGCACCTCGCTCACGTGGGCATCAATGCCACGAGCGACGAAGAGGCACATGACGTCGCGCGACGGTTCGAGACACTCATGGGCCTTGCCACGCGCGAGATGCCGCCGTCCTACTTTGCCGGGACGCTTGTCGAGGTCATGAAGGGAAGCGGCCGCGGCACCAAGGGTCACATCGGCTTCCACGTCAATGACCTCGATGCTGCCGCTGCATGGTTCTCCGCACGCGGCTTCGAGGTCGACGAGTCGTCACGAGCCTTCCTGCCCGACGGTAGTCCGCTGCTCGTCTACTTCAAGGACGAGATAGCAGGCTTTGCCATCCATCTCACCACAGCCGACTAACGACGAATACCGGAGATTTGGTTTGATAGCACTTGCTGATAAGATCACGAAGTCATTTGGCGGCCGCGTCCTGTACTCGTCCGCCACGCTGCAGCTCAACGCTGGCGAGCGGTGGGCCCTCGTCGGACCCAACGGTGCGGGCAAGACCACGCTCCTGCGCATCGTCATGGGTCTCGAGGTTGCCGACGAGGGGACGGTCAGCTTCGCCAAGGACACCACGATCGGGTATCTCGAGCAGGAGGCCAAGCTCGAGGGAACCAAGACGGCCCTGCAGGAGGTCGTGGACTCGGCCGTCGAGGTCAAGGAGGTCGAACGCCTCGTTCGCGACTACGAGCACAGGATATCGCATGCGACGCCCGGCCCGAAGCTCGACTCCCTCCTCGAACGCTACGGACATGCGCAGGATCGCTTCGAGCGGCTTGGCGGATACGAGCTCGAGAGCAGGGCACGGGCGATTCTCGGTGGCCTCGGCTTTCCCATCGAGGACTTCGACAAGCCCGCGGCCGACTTCTCGGGCGGTTGGCAGATGCGCATCGCCCTTTCCAAGCTGCTGCTGCGCCATCCCGACCTCCTCCTCCTCGACGAGCCCACCAACCACCTCGACCTCGAGAGTGTTCGCTGGTTCGAGCAGTTCATAGCCGGCTACGACGGCGCGGTCCTGCTCGTGAGCCATGACCGCGCGTTCATGGACGCCTGCGTGAGCCACGTTGCCGCCCTCGAGAACAAGCGTCTCGTGACCTATACGGGAAACTACTCGGGCTATCTCAGGCAGCGCGAGGACAACCTCGAGCAGCTGCGTGCCAAGAGGGAGGCCCAGGAGCGCGAGATCCAGCACATGGAGGTCTTCATCGAGCGCTTCAGGTACAAGCCGACGAAGGCGAAGCAGGTCCAGGAGCGCGTGAAGAAGCTCGAGAGGGTCCGAGAGGAGCTCGTCGTCCTCCCGGAGCAGTCGAAGCACGTCCATTTTCGCTTTCCCGACCCTCCGCGCACGGGAAACTCCGTGGTCAGCGTGGACGGTGTCGCAAAGCACTTCGGGGACAACCGCGTCTATGACGACGTGAGCCTCACGCTCTACCGCGGTGACCACGTGGCCCTCGTCGGGCCGAACGGTGCGGGCAAGTCCACGCTCATGAAGCTCATCAACGGAAGCCTTGCGCCGGACGCGGGAACCATCGCACTGGGACAGAACGTGACTGTGGCCTACTACGCGCAGCACCAGCTCGAGCAGCTCAACCCATCCAACACCGTTCTCGCCGAGATGGACGGCGTGGCCCCCGGCTGGACGAGCTCGGACGAGCGACGCCTGCTCGGAGCCTTCCTCTTTCACGGTGATGACGTCGACAAGCGCGTTCAGGTGCTTTCGGGTGGCGAGAAGGCTCGTCTCGCGCTCGCCAAGATGCTCGTGGCGCCAGACCCGCTGCTCTGCCTGGATGAGCCGACCAACCATCTTGACATCGACTCCGTCGACGTCCTGGAGGAGGCGCTCACGAAGTTCCCGGGGACGATCGTCCTCATCAGCCACGACGAGCACCTCGTGCGCGTCCTGGCCAACAAGGTCGTGGACGTCCGTGACCACAAGGTGACCGTCTATGACGGGGACTATGACTACTACCTCTTCAAGCGCGCGGAGCTCGAGGCGAAGGGCACCGAGGATCCTGGTGTCGTCGAGCAGTCGACGGTCGTGTCCCCTGCCTCCCCGGAGGATGACGCCCAGTCTGCGGGTCGCAACGTCAAGACGCGCGAGCAACGGCGCATCGAGGCCGACGAGCGAAACCGTCGCAACAAGGCGCTCAGAAAGACACGCGAGAGGTTGAAGCAGGTCGAGGCCGCACTCGAGCCCGCCCACAGGCGCCATGACGAGCTCATGACGCTGATGGCCGACGAGAGCCTCTACAACGACAGCGACAAGTTCAACCAGTGCCTCACGGAATACAATGCGCTCGCGAGAAAGATTCCTGCACTCGAGCAGGAATGGCTCGAGTTGTCAGAGAAGATCGAGGAGGGAGCCGATGAGTAGCAGGGGAAGTGCCGACACCCTGGTCGTCAGGATCCTCGGACTTGTCGCCATCGTCTTTCGTGTCGCGGGTATCCTCATCGCGGTCCTCGTCGTGGCAAACGTCTTTGCGTCGGGCGCCATACGTATGGTGCTACTTGACGTCAACGGATTCATGTCGGGCATCATACCAGGGTTCCTGCGTGGGCTCTTCGTCTTCCAGACGCCCTTTGACGGGGCGTTTCGCGGTGACTTCGCCATCCTTGCTATGATGTGTCTTGTCGCCGACTGGGTCTTCTGCCGGATCGCTTCCTCGCTGCGCTGACGCTGCGAGAGGGGAGTGCCACGTGCTTGCTTCGTTCTCGACCGGACAGATCATCCGCATCGTCATCTCGGTCGTTCTCGTCATGTTCTCCGCCATCCTGCACGAGGTCGCCCATGGCTGGGCGGCCTATAGGCTCGGTGACCCGACGGCCAAGGAGGCGGGCAGGCTCACGCTCAATCCCGCGGCCCATCTGGACGGCTTTGGGTCGATCGTCCTTCCGCTGCTCATGGGCCTCATGGGCGGACCCATCTTCGCCTACGCCAAGCCCGTGCCCTACAACCCCAATCGCCTGCGCAAACCCCGCCGCGACGAGGTCCTCGTCGCGCTTGCCGGCCCGGCGGCCAACCTCCTCCAGGCGCTCCTGGGAACCGCCCTCCTCTACGTCTTCTACCACGGGTACGTGGGACTCGTTCAGAGCGGCGTCGTGATCTCGACCGACGTCGTCGGGTGGATCGTCCTCATCCTCGAGTCGTACGTCTACGTGAACCTCGTGCTCATGTTCTTCAACCTCATCCCGCTGCCACCGCTCGACGGCTCCAAGGTCATCTTCCTCTTCCTCTCGGGGAGCGCGCGCCGGACCTACTACACGATCCAGCGCTACGCGATGCCCATCCTGCTCGTCTGCATGTACGTGCTGCCGTACTACTTTGCCGTCAATCCTCTCGGCGCCTATCTCAACGCCACCGCAGGCGCCCTTTACGACCTGCTCATCGCGGTGATCTAGGCATGTCCTACCGCGTTCGCACGCAGGCGTACTCCGGACCCTTCGACCTGCTCCTGCAGCTCGTGAGCCGCCAGAAGGTCGCCATCGGGTCCATCTCCATCTCCGACGTCACCGAGCAGTACCTCGCAGAGGTCAGTCGGATGGGTGACCTCGACCTCGACGTGGCGAGCGACTTCGTGCTCGTGGCCTCGACGCTTTTGGAGATGAAGGCCGCGGCGCTCGTGCCGGACACGTCGGTTCGCGTCGTCGACACGGACGTCGAGGATGACGAGGACCTCGAGGGGCTCTCTCCCGACGAGGCGCGTGAGGTCCTCATCGCAAGGCTTGTCGCCTACAAGCAGTTCAGGAACGCGGGCACCGCGCTGGCCGCGAGGGCCGAGGCCGAGAGTCGCATGCTCCCTCGTACCGTCGGCGCCGATCCGGAGTTTCTCGACCTCATGCCTGACTATCTCGAGGGCATCTCGCTGAGGAGCCTTGCCGTGATCTGCGCAGACATCGACAGCCGTCGCGAAACCCTGCTCCTCGAGGCCGAGCACATCGCCCCTCGGAGACTGCCGGTCGCGCTCACCGTGGCCTCGGTCGATCGTCTGGCGCGTACGCGCGGCCGCGTCACCTTCTCCGAGCTTCTCGACGGCCACTCCGAGCCCGAGCTCGTGGTTGCCAACTTCCTTGCCATACTCGAGCTGTTCAAGCGTGGGATGGTGACGGTAAGGCAGGCCGAGACCTTCGGTGAGATCGAGATAGACCACATAGACGGAGCGGAGCCGTACAGACTGGACGAGTCCGTCCTCTCGGAGATCGACGCCGAAGACGTCGACGACGCACTCATTGCCACCATCGAGACGGACGAGAGGGAGAACTAGTGGAAGACCTCGAACATCTGAAATCAGGCTCGCTCAAGGGGATGCTCGAGGCGCTGCTCCTCGTCTCCGACGACTCCGTCTCCGCGACTGACTTTGCGAAGGTCCTCGGCGTGGCGCCAGGTGAGGTGGCGTCTGCGTTGGCCGAGCTCTCGGCCGAGTATGCGGACGCCAACCGAGGCTTCCAGCTTCGCGAGGTGGCCGGAGGCTGGCGACTCTTCACGCACCCCGCCTACCATGACCAGGTCTCCGGCTTCGTGCTTTCGTGGGACACCAGGAAGCTCTCGCAGGCGGCCCTCGAGACGCTCGCCGTGGTCGCCTACCACCAGCCTGTCACGCGCGAAGGCGTGCGAGCCATCCGCGGCGTCAACTCCGAGGGCGTCATCAGCTCCCTCATCGAGAAGGGCCTCGTGCGCGAGATGGGTCACGAGGCCGATCGCGGTCAGGCGATCCTCTATGGCACCACGCGTCACTTCCTCGAGCGCTTCGGACTTCGGTCCCTACATGACCTGCCACCCTTGGAGGACTTTGCCCCCGACGAGGAGTCGAGATGCTTCATTCGCGAGCGGCTCTCCGGTCGGACGATCTCGAGCACGCTCGAGGAGACGGCGGCCGACATGGACGACGAGCGCGAGCTTCTCGAGGACGACTACGATGACGCCGAGCTGGACCCCGCAGCAGATGGCGGCACCGATGAGTGAGGATGAGACGATCTATCCCATGCGGCTCCAACGCTTCCTCGCCCGAGCGGGGGTGGCGAGCAGACGTGGTTCCGAGCGGCTCATGAGTGCCGGTCGCGTCCGTGTGAACGGGGAGGTCGTGACCGAGCTTGGTAGCAAGGTCGACCCGCTCGCCGACGTGGTGACCGTCGACGGCAGAGTCTGCACCATTGCCGAGAGCCCGACCTACCTCATGCTCTACAAGCCCATCGGCTACCTCACCACCATGAGCGATCCCATCGGGAGGCCCTGCGTGGCCGAGCTCGTCCCCACGGACGAGCATCCCGGACTCTTTCCCGTGGGAAGGCTCGACTCCGACACGACGGGCCTTTTGCTCTTCACCACCAATGGTGACCTGGGGCAGGAGCTCCTCCACCCGTCACATCACGTCGACAAGCACTATGTGGCGCTCGTCTCGGGCACGCCAAGCGCGCATGACCTCGAGAGGCTGCGGCGTGGCGTCCAGCTTGAGGATGGCGTGGCCTCGCCTGCCGGAGCGGAGCTCCTGGACGATGCCGACGCGCTCTTCTCGGTGGTCGCACCCCGAGGTGTCGGGAGAACGGGCGGCGGGGAGCCCAACGCCGTGGTCGGGATCACCATCCACGAGGGCAGGAAGCACCAGGTCAAGAAGATGATGCAGGCCGTGGGGCACAAGGTGCTCCGTCTTCATCGCGACGTCTTCGGGCCCCTCGTGCTCTCTGGCATCGGCGAAGGGGAGTGGAGGCCGCTCGACCCTCGCGAGACGACGCTCCTCGAAAAGATCGCCGCTGACAGGAAGGATGCTGAGTAGTGGACTTTTCCATCCGCCAGAGAGTGCTTCTCATGAGACACCCCGAGACTCCCGCGAACACCGAGCGCTTCTTCTCGGGCAGGAGGGACGTGCCCCTCACCGAACGGGGTCGGGTGGAGCAGGCGCGCGGCGTGGATGCGCTCGTGGCCTTCCGACCGGAGCGCATCTGGTGCTCTCCTCTCTCTCGCTGTCATGACCTCGCCATGCGAGCCGCGAGCATGCTGGGAGTTCCCTGCGAGGATCGCGACGAGCTCGTGGAGTTTGACTTCGGCACGCTCGAGGGCACCAGGTTCGCGGACGCGGCCACGTCGGGATACCCCTTCCCGTGGCCGCTCGACGAGGACGGGCACTCGATGCCCGCACCACAGGCAGAGTCGTTCGAGGACGTCGCCGCTCGCGTGGACTCCCTCCAGGAGGAGATCCTCGGACTCACCGGACGCACGGCGTGCGTGAGCCACGGCGGACTCCTTCGCATGTTCCTCGCACGCGCCTATGAGATTCCCTTCGATCGCTTCTGGGACGTGCACCTCCTCAACGTGCACTCGCTCTTCTTCACAAGCACGGGGCGTGAGCTGCAGCTCGGTGGCTTCAACCTCTCGCCCGAGGAGGTCATCGAGCGGTGCACCAAGGCAAACGCCTACGATATGCGCAACATCTGGGGCGCATCCGGGAAGGACTAGCATGATCGTCGCAATCGACGGGCCCGCGGGGTCCGGTAAGTCCACCGTCGCTCGCGCGGTCGCCGAGAGGTGCCATCTCACCTACCTCGACACGGGGGCGATGTATCGTTCCGTGGCTGCGGAATGCCTCCATCGAGGCATCGACCCCGAGGACGGCGTGCGCGCGGCAGAGGTCGCACGCACCTGTACCATCTCGTTCGGGACCGATGGCACACGACAGACCGTCTCGGTGGACGGACGGGACGTCACGGATGAGATACGCACGCCCGAGATCGACCTCGCGGTCTCTCCCGTCTCGGCCGTCCCCGCGGTGCGCGAGGCCATGGTGGCCCTCCAACGCAAGGTCGGCGAGGCCGGGGGCGTCGTTGCCGAAGGCCGCGACATCGGCACGGTCGTCTTTCCGAACGCGGAGGTGAAGGTCTTCCTCACCGCCGACGCGTCTGCCCGCGCGCACCGCCGGGCGGTGCAGCGGGAGGGCGGCGACGCGGCCAAGGACGCCACGGCCGTAGCCGACGTCGCCGAGGAGCAGTCCATCCTCGAGGACCTCAGGCGGCGCGACGAGTACGACTCGAACCGCGCCGCCTCCCCCCTCAGACCGGCCGACGACGCCGTGCGCATCGATTCGTCCTCCCTTGCGGTGGAGGAGGTCGTGGCGAGGATCGTCTCGCTCAGCCCCGAGCTCGAGAGGATGTCGGCCATCCCGTCTCGTCGCGAGAAGACCTCCCAGAAAACGACCGCCGATCAAACCGAGACGGGACGCGAGCGTGATTCGAAGCCCGGAGGGAAGCTGCGCGCATTCAGAGGCAACTCCTTCGACGACTACTACGACAGCGCCCAAGCAGACCACCCACTACCCGCGCGCATGCTCATGGGCTTCGTGGTATGGGTGCTCATCATCGTGAGCAAGATCATCTGGCCCTGGAAGATCGAGGATGCCGAGAAGCTCCTGACGGCCGGCGACGGCCGCGGGCGTGTGCTGATCATGAACCACACCTCGATGCTCGATCCGGTGATCGTGGTGCCGTACCTCTGGATTCACGGCATCAGGATTCGTACCATCTACAAGAGCGAGTTCGACAAGGTCAAGATTGCCACATGGTTCTTCTCCCGCGTAGGGGCATTTCCCGTGGAGCGCGGATCCGCAGATATGAAGGCAGTGCGACGTGCGCGGGCGTCGCTTCTGCGGGGGGAGTGGATCCTCATCTACCCCGAGGGAACCCGCGTGAAGAGCGACGACGAGCCCGTGGTCGTCCACGGAGGCTTTGCGCTCATGGCACACATGGGCAAGGCGAGCGTTCAGCCGCTCGCCATCGTCGGCGCGCGCGACATCACGAGGCGCGGTGGGCACCTTCACAGACCAGGTCGCGTCTTTCTCAGGACCGGAGACCCCATCGAGTTCTCCGACCTTGACGCCAAGGGCAAGAAGGCACAGATCGCGGCCATGGAGCGCATTGCGATGGATCGCGTGTACGCCCTGCGCGCCGAGCTGCGTGCGGAACATCCCGGAAAGATGTAGGAACACATGCCACGGATTCTCACTGCAGACGAGGCTGGTGCCTGCTATGGCGTGGAACGCGCGCTCGCTATGGCCGAAGAGGCCGTCTCGAATGCCGAGGGGCCTGTCCATACGCTCGGTCCCCTCATCCACAACCCACGGGTCGTCGCCGATCTCGAGAGCGCTGGCATAACCGTGGTGAGAACGCCCGCCGAGGCCGCTGGGGAGACGCTGCTCCTCCGTACGCATGGCGTCACTCCCGAGGTGGAGCGCGAGGCCCGCGAGGTGTGTCGACACGTGCTTGACGCGACCTGCCCCTTTGTCAAGAAGGTCCACGTGGCCGCCGAGAGGCTCTCTCGCGAGGGCTATCAGGTCGTCGTGGTGGGGGAGGCGGGACACCCCGAGGTCGAGGCGACGGTCGCGCACGCCGCCGGCGCCGTGGTGGTCGACTCCGCTGCCGAGGCCCGCTCGCTCGGACTTCACGGCAAGGTCGGCGTCGTCGTCCAGACCACGCAGTCGCACGCCCGGCTCATGGAGGTCGTGGGCGAGCTTCTCCGCCTGCGCCGACGAGGTACGCGTTTTCGACCCACCATCTGCGAGGCGACGTCCGGTCACCAGCGGGCCTGCGACGAGCTTCGCGGCGTACGGTGGACGTCATGGGTTCGTGGGATCGGCGGCAGAACTCCGTCGAACCAGACGCGTCTTGCCGAATCGCCGCAAGGAGCTGCCCTGAGCATCGTCAATCATGTGTGGGAATGCCCCGACGAGCTCGACCCCCCGCCTGTCGTCCCGGTGCGCGGAGCCATCGGCCATCCCACGGCATGGCGCCCTCGACACCTCGTCCCGCAGATTGCGGCCGCTCGCTCGACGATCACAGAATGGTCGGCGAGGATTAGCCATAGGCAGAGCAGCCGAGCGACTTAACGCAAGCTCGAGACGCAGGCGGACAGGTGCGCTGGGGTTGCGGCCGTGGAGAAGGAGGGCACCTGGGGAGGCGGCATCGAGCGGGCATGCGGCATCGAGCTCGGTGAACGGGTCCCCACGGTTCTGCGCGACATCCATCGACTGGCGCCTGGGAGGCCCGACGGGGGCCGAGCTGGTGGACGCTCCTGGTCCCTTTTGACCGCTACGGACCGGCGGTACTATCCTTTGCAACCCTCGAGCGGGAGTCCCGGGAGGACTGGGGCCTCGGACTTTACAGACCGGGGCTCCTTTCGACGGCTATTCGCACCTGGCGCTGAAAACGCCCTGCCAGGATTCTGTTTCATGAGCATGCTGCCCGAGGACATGCGTCCTTCGCTCACGCTCCGAGACGACGACTACCGGCTCTCCTTCCTCCAGGGAAACTTCGTCACGCTCACGAACCTCACCGACGATGACGTCGAACGCATCATCGCCTGCAGCCTCGAACCCATGAACGTCTCGATTCACGCCATCAGCCCCGAGGTGCGCCGTTCGCTCATCGGTCGCAACGCGCAGCGAGGGGTGGACGTGCTCGAACGACTCTGTGAGGCAGGAATCGAGATCCATGGCCAGGTCGTGCTGTGCCCGGGAATCAACGACGGTGAGGAGCTCGTGCGCACGCTCGACTGGGTCGAGGCCCACCCCCAGGTGACCTCGCTCGCCATCGTGCCGCTCGGGTACACCAAGCACTCGAGGCGATTCACGAGGTCCTTCTCGGACGACGTCGAGGCATCGCGCGCCGTGATCGAGCTCATCGCCCCCTACCAGGCCCGCGCCCGAAGGCGTTGGGGCCAGACGCGCTTCCAACTCTCCGACGAGTTCTACGTCGACGCCCGCGCGAGCGTTCCTCCCGCCGAGACCTACGACGGATACCCCCAGTTCTATGACGGCATCGGCATGCTCCGCAGCTTCCTCGACGACGTCTCGCGCCTGCGCGAGCGCCGACCCGATGACATCGCCTCGGTGGGGAGGGGCCTTGCCGTCAGGGGGCTTCGGGCGGTCCTCGTCTGCGGCGAGGCTGCCCGCGAGACGCTCGACGTGCTCTGTGGCTGCTGGGAGGACGGGGTCATCTCGACGCATGCCATCAGAAACGACTTCTTCGGCGGCGACGTGAACGTGACCGGTCTCATCGTGGCGGAGGACCTTCTCGCGCAGCTCCCGGAGGACCTCTCGGACACGATCGTGGTGCTTCCCGAGACGATGTTCAACTTTGACCACCTCACCCTCGACGGCGTGACCGAGACCGACCTCGCCCAGGGACTCGGGAGCCGTGGGGCTACCGTCATCGTCACGCAGACGAGCCCCGACGAGCTTGTGGACGCCTTGGTTGATGCCGTCGCGGGATAGGTCGCGACCTCTGCTCGTGGTAGACTCTTTGAAGAATACGCAGCAGGGGGAGATCATGACCAAACCTATCGTCGCCATCATCGGCAGGCCGAACGTCGGCAAGTCCACGCTGGTCAACCGCATCGCCGAGAAGCGCGACGCCATCGTCCACGAGTCGCGCGGAGTCACGCGCGACCGCTCGTACCACGACTCCGACTGGAACGGACGCGAGTTCACGCTCGTCGACACCGGTGGCATCGAGTCGATCAAGTCTAAGGACGTGTTCGCGCCGCGCATCCGCGAGCAGGCACTTCTCGCGTGCGACGAGGCGGACGTGGTCGTCTTCGTCGTCGATGGCTCGGTGGGCATCACCGAGGAGGACGAGGAGGTGGCCCGCATCGTCCGTAAGACCGACAAGCCGGCCTTCCTCGTCGTCAACAAGAAGGACGACCCTGACACGGACGCCGAGGGCCTCTGGGACTACTACGCCCTCGGCGTCGGCGAGCCCATGCCCATCTCGGCCATGCACGGCCATGGCACCGGAGACCTCCTCGACAGGATCGTCGCCTGCTTTCCCGAGGAGGACGAGCCCGAGCCCGAGGATGACTATCTCAGCCTGGCCATAATCGGCAGGCCCAACGTCGGCAAGTCCTCGCTCGCGAACCGACTCGCGAACCGCAAGCGTTCCATCGTGTCGGACGTGGCCGGCACGACGCGCGATGCCGTCGACACGATGATCGCCTGGCGGGACCAGACCATACGGCTCGTGGACACCGCAGGCATCCGCAAGAAGAACCTCGTGCACGAGGACGTCGAGTACTACAGCCTCGTGAGGGGCCTGCAGGCCATGGACCGCTCCGACGTGTGCCTCCTCGTGGTCGACGCCACGGCAGGCGTCACCGAGCAGGACCAGAAGCTGGCCAACATGGCCGTCGACCGCGGGTGCGGTCTCGTGCTCCTGCTCAACAAGTGGGACCTCATCGACTCAGAGCAGATGCGCAACGAGGTCATGGAGTCCATCGACAAGCGCATGGCCTTCGCCTCCTGGGTTCCCTACATCAACATATCGGCCCTCACGGGCAGGGCGGTGGACAAGGTCCTCGACTCCGCGATCTCCGTCGCCGCCCACCGCGCGATCCAGCTTCGCACCTCCGAGCTCAACGACATGCTCGCGCAGATCCGCGAGGCCGGTCACACCGTAAGCTACAAGGGTCGTCGCCTCAAGATCCAGTACGCGACGCAGACGGGTTCCAAGCCGCCCGTGATCTCCTTCTGGTGCAATGCCCCCGACCTCGTCGACGACAACTTCGAGCGGTTCATGGAGAATCGCATCAGGGATCGCTTCGACCTCACGGGCACGCCGATCAGGCTCAAGTTCCGCAGGAAGGTGGAGACCGAACAGTGACACCACTCATGTCGATGACCGTGGTCTTCTTCGCGGGCGCCTACCTCGTCTGCGCCATACCCTTCGGACTCATCATCGCCAAGAGCGAAGGCCACGTCGACGTTCGCAGGGTCGGCTCGGGCAACATCGGCACCACCAACGTGGCGCGGTCCGTGGGGAAGCGGGCAGCGGTGCTCACACTCCTCTGCGACCTTGGCAAGGGGCTCGCCTGCATGCTGGTCGCACGCTACGCCATCGCGGCCATCGCTCTCTCCGCGGATGTCTCCGCGCTCGACCACACCACACTCTTCGGCACGTCGATGTCCGTCATCTATCTGGGCTGCGTGCTCGGGCACGTGTTCTCCCCCTATCTCAGGTTTCACGGCGGCAAGGGGATAGCCGTGGGGTTCGGTGCCGCCCTCGGTCTCTGGTGGCCGGTGGCGGTCGGACTCCTCGTCGTGTTCCTCCTGTTCGCCGTCCCAACGCGCTACGTCTCGCTCGGGTCCGTCTGCGCTGCGGCCTCGCTGCCCCTGTGGTGTCTCGCCTTCGGCTTTCCGCCCGTATCGGTGGTCCCTGTCGTCGCCGTCGCCGTCGTGGTCATATGGGCCCACCGCTCCAACATCCGCAAGCTCGTCAACCACGACGAGCGCAGGTTCTCGATTCACCACGAGGAAGAGGGAGGTCCACGATGAGCAAGGTCGCCGTCATCGGCTCCGGCTCCTGGGGTACCGCCATGACGGGGCTCGTCGCCCCGAGCGTCGACGAGGTCGCACAGTGGGCGCTCGAGCCGGACATCGTCGAATCCGTGAACTCCAGGCACCACAATGCGCGCTACCTCATCGACTACGAGATGGCTCCCAACGTACGCGCCACCTCGTCCATGGAAGATGCCGTCTCTGGTGCGGACGCCGTCATACTTGCCTCACCCTCGGGATTCCTTCGCAGGGTCTGCCACCAGCTTGCGCCCTTCCTCGGACCCACGGTGCCCGTGCTCGTGCTTTCGAAGGGCATCGAGCTTGGTACCCACAACCTCATGCATCAGGTGGCCTCCGAGGAGCTCGGTGGCCCAGGCAGGGTCGCGGCGCTCTCTGGTCCCAACCACGCCGAGGAGATCTGCCTTCGCAAGATCTCGGCCGCCGTCGTGGCCTCGGAGGACCATCGCGCCTCCGAGTACTTCCAGAGCCTCCTCGTGTGCCCGAGCTTTCGCGTCTACGTGAGCGACGACATCTGCGGCATCGAGACCTGTGCCGCGGTCAAGAACGTCGTCGCGATCGCGTGCGGCATAGCCGTGGGACTGGGGGCTGGTGACAACACGCTCGCCGTCCTCATGACGCGCGGCATAGCCGAGATCGGCCGCGTGGTCTCGGCCCTCGGCGGCGACCCCATGACCTGCATGGGCCTTGCCGGAATGGGCGACCTCGTGGTCACCTGCACCTCCGCGCACTCGCGCAACCGCACCTTCGGCGAGGCCTTCGCCCACGGGGAGACGCTCGATCGGTACGAGGGTCGTACGCGCATGATCGTCGAGGGCGCCCGCGCCTGCCAGAGCGTGTGGGAGCTCGCCCAGGAGAAGGGCATCGAGACCCCCATCACGAGGGCGGTCTATGAGCTTCTCTACGAGGGACTTCCCCTTCAGGACGCCGTGGACGGGCTCCTCGGTCGCGTTCCGAACAAGGAGTTCTATGGCATGTCGGAACAGCAGTAGAAGGGAACCATCGTGTTGGAAGACGTAAGAATCGCACCTTCCATCCTCTCCGCGGACTTCATGAGCCTGGGAGACGAGATAGCAAGCATCGCCGACGCCGACTACGTTCACTACGACGTCATGGACGGCCAGTTCGTGCCCAACATCTCCTATGGCCCCGACATCCTTGCCGCCGCCACGAAGGCGAGCAAGCTGCCGTTTGACGTGCATCTCATGGTCACCAATCCCGATGACGTGGCCGAGCGCTACATCGATGCGGGTGCGGCCATGGTCAGCTTCCATCTCGAGGCCACGAACCACGCCAACAGGCTTGCAAACCTCATCAGAAGCCGCGGCGCCAGACCCGCGATCGCCATCAACCCCGCCACGCCCGTCTCGGCGCTCGACGCGATCATCGAGGACGTGGACATGGTGGTCGTCATGAGTGTGAACCCTGGCTTTGGTGGGCAGTCGTTCATCAGAGGTACCTTCGACAAGCTGCGTAAACTCCAGGCGCTCTGCCTCGAGCATCACGTGTGCCCCCTCGTCGAGGTGGATGGTGGCGTCTCGACGCGAAATGCCGAGCAGGTCGTGGCTGCAGGAGCAAACGTACTCGTGGCCGGCAGCGCCGTCTTCAACCAACACGACCGTGCGAGGGCAATTGACGAGCTGAGACAGGCCGGCACNCGCGGTCTTTCGGAGAGAGCTTAGGAATCATCGTGTCCAATCAGAAAATCGCATACCTCGACTACGCCGCGAGCGCACCTCGACGGCCGCAGTCGCTTGCTGCAGAGGCGGCCTACGAGGACCAGCGCTGGGCGGGAGCCAATCCCAACTCCCTTCATACGCTTGGTCGCGAGGCCGCGCGTGCGCTCGACGGAGCCCGAGCGGACATCGCGCTCTGCCTGGGCGGAGGGCTTCGTCCCTCTGANGTCGCCTTCACCTCGGGCGGGACCGAGAGCAACAACCTCGCCGTCTTCGGTCTTGCCGAAGGCGCGCGCGGACGAGACGGCAGACGGCGCTCCGTCGTCATCTCCGCCATCGAGCACGACTCCGTGCTCGACCTTGTGCCCTCNCTGCGCGATCGCGGATTTGACGTGGCCATCGCAAGGCCGGACCGCGANGGCGTCGTGTCNGCNGCGACCATCTCCTCCCTCGTCGGGCGCGAGACCGCGCTCGTNTCCGTGATGTANGCCAACAACGAGACGGGCGTCATCCAGCCGATTCCCGAGATCGCGCGAGTGGCGCATGCTGCGGGAGCCATCTTCCACACGGATGCCGTGCAGGCCCTCGGAAGGATCCCCCTGGAGCTTTCCGAGGTCGACGCGGNGAGCGTCGCCGCCCATAAGATCGGCGGGCCCGTGGGTATGGGAGCCCTCGCCATCCGTGGCCGCGTGCCGTTCAGNCCGCAGGGCTTCGGCGGNGGNCAGGAGGCGGGCAGGCGTCCCGGCACGCAGGACGTCCGTGCGGCGCTTGCGTTCGCTGCCGCCGCACGATACTGCGACGGCCACCTCGCGGAGGCCCGTGCCGTGACCGCCCGTATCGCACAGGAACTCTACGACGCGCTCTGCGCCGAGGGAACAGGCATCATCCCCTCTACCTCTGCCTGCGTTGACGATCGGCGCCTTCCCGGCATCGTGAGCGTGATGGTGCCTGGCCTGGACTCCGAGACCCTCGTCCTCGGGCTTGACGAGGCCGGCTACGAGGTCTCCGCGGGGTCGGCCTGCTCGAGCGGGTCGCTCGAGCCGAGCCACGTGCTGTCTGCCATGGGCATCCCGCGAAACGACGCGCTCGGGTCCCTGCGCATCTCGTTTGACGAGCGCGTCTCGGTCGATGACGTCCGCGCCCTCTCGCGTGTGCTCGTCTCGCTCGTTGAGGACCATCTCGGCCGTGCTCGTCGCCGCATGCGCTAGGCTTAGGTCCGACCGCAAATGAAGGAGAACAAATGAGCGAAGCCACGTCACTCGTGCGCCTACAGGACATAGACCTCAGACTTCTGCGCCATGCATCCACGCTTGCGGCGATGCCCGAGCAGAAGAGGATGAAGACCATCGGACTCGCCAAGCACAAGGTGGCAAGCGAACTCTCCAAGATCGTCGGGCAGCGCAAGGATGTCGAGATCGACATCGCCGATCTCGAGGAGAGGCTCAANCACTACCAGGANAAGACCGNCGAGGTCCAGNNGATNGCCGCNGCGCGCGANCAGAACTATCGCAACATCCAGGANCTCGAGTCCCANCTCACCTCCCTCGCAAAGAGAATCGAGAAGGCCGAGTTCGACCTCGGGCCGCTCCATGAGTCGCTCGACCACCTCCGGCTTGCCGAGCGCAACGCACGGCTTATGGCAGATCGTCTCGACGAGGAGATGACCAACACCCGCACGGCCTACGAGAGAAACTCCGAGAACATCAAGAAACAGATCGTGGAGCTCTCCGAGGAGCGAGCTGACGTCGTGTCTGGCATCTCGCCGAAAGTCATGGCGGCCTACGAGGTCACGCGCACGCGCTTCAAGGGTCTTGCCGTGGAGCGTCTCGTGGGCAACATCCCTAGCATCTGTCGCGTCAAGCTGCAGCCCGCGCTCTTTCACGACCTCTCCTGCGGCCCTGCGATCGCGGAGTGTCCCTACTGCCACAGGATGATCGTCACCGAAGAGGTGGGTGAGCAGCAGTGAGCGACACACGCAACGTCCTCCTCGCCGTGCCGGGGGGCATCGCCGTCTACAAGGCGTGCGAAGTCGTCCGCGAACTACAGAAGGCCGGCTGCGACGTGCGCGTGGTCATGACCGCTGACGCCGAGAGGTTCGTTGGTACCACGACCTTCGAGGCGCTCTCGAAGCATCCCGTGGCCGACGACCTCTACGCGTTTCCCGAAAGTCCGATACCGCACATCTTCCTTGCGGACTGGGCGAACCTCGTGCTGGTCGTACCGGCGACGGGCAACGTCATGGCGAAGATGGCTGCCGGAATCGCCGACGACTGCCTCTCGACCACGCTCCTCGCGGCCCACTGCCCTGTGCTCGTGGCGGCTGCCATGAACGTTCACATGTGGAGAAACCCCGCGACTCAGACCAACGTGCGCACGCTCGTCTCGCGTGGCATCGATTTCGTAATGCCCGAGACGGGCATGCTTGCCTGCGGCGACGTGGGGGAGGGCAAGCTCGCCTCCGTGGAGACGATTGCTGCGTCCGCCCTGGGAATCCTCGACGGCCGCAGCCACGACCTCGCAGGCCGTTCGCTCGTGGTGACTGCCGGTCCCACGCACGAGGCCATAGACCCCGTGCGCTACATCGCAAACGCCAGCACCGGCAAGATGGGCTACGCCATAGCCGCGCGTGCCGCGGCACGTGGAGCCGAGGTCACGCTCGTCTCGGGTCCCACGTCGCTTGAGGCGCCTGCGGGAGTCAGGCTCGTGAGCGTGGTGTCTGCGGCACAGATGTACGATGCGACGACAGCCNCATTCCGCGAGGTCGACGCTGCGATCTGCGCCGCCGCGGTGGCCGACTACACGCCTGCGGACCCCGCGGACCACAAGCTCAAGAAGACCGAGGAGCACCTCACCTCGATCGAGCTCGTGGAGACGAGGGATATTCTCGCCACGCTCTGCTCCTCCCGCAACGCCAACCAGGTTGTCGTCGGATTTGCCGCCGAGACGGACGACCTCATCGCACACGCCCAGGGCAAGCTGGCACGCAAGGGTGCCGACCTGATCGTTGCCAACGACGTCTCGCGAGCGGACTCCACCTTCGGGGCGGACACCGACCGCGTCGCGCTCGTCACGGCCACGGGCGTGGACCAGCGCGAGACCCTCCCTCTGGCAGACGTCGCCGACGTGGTGCTCGATGCCACGCGCGACCTCCTCGTGGGAGCCGCCCGATGACCCGTGGGCACGGACTCGACCTTGCGCTCGGCTGCCATCTCTCGACATCCGGCGGCTATGCCGCCATGGGCAGAACCGCGGTGTCGATCGGTGCCACGACCTTCGCCTTCTTCACGCGCAACCCCCGTGGCGGATCCGCCAAGGCACTGAATCTTGATGACGTATGCGAGCTGCGACGCATTCTCTCCGAGAACCACTTCGGCAAGCTCGTCGCGCACGCTCCCTACACGATGAACCTCTGCTCGGCCAACCCCGATACCATGGGACGTTCGCGCGAGGGGCTTGCGAGCGACATCGAGCGCATGGAGAACCTGCCCGGAAACTACCTCAACCTCCACCCCGGCAGCCATGTGGGTCAGGGCGTCGACCAGGGCATCGACCTCATCTGCAAGGGCCTCAACGACGTGCTCGTGCCCAGCCAGAAGACAATCGTGCTCCTCGAGACCATGGCAGGGAAGGGCAGCGAGGTAGGCGGTCGTTTCGAGGACCTTGCGCGCATCCTGGACGGCACCGAGCATGACGAGCTTCTCGGCGTGTGTCTCGACACCTGTCACGTCTCTGACGGAGGCTACGACGTGATCGACGACCTCGATGGGGTGCTCGACGAGTTCGACCGCACGATCGGCATCGACCGTCTGCGGGCACTGCACGTGAACGACTCCAAGAACCCGCCCGCGAGCCACAAGGACCGTCACGAGAAGATCGGGCAGGGGACCCTCGGACTCGGGACCTTTCGCGCCGTGGTCACCAACGAACGGTTGCAAGGTCTACCCATGATACTCGAGACCCCCAATGACCTCGATGGATATGCCGCCGAGATCGCGCTTCTCCGCAGCTTCGCGTCTGGNGNGGTGTCATAGTGGGCATCCTCATCGGCTGCGAGCACATGNGCCACGAGTGGCCCGGAAAGCGCGTACTCTCCGACCAGACGATCGGCATCAACGAGGGCGACCGCATCGGCATCGTGGGACGCAACGGAGATGGCAAGTCGACGCTCGTGTCCCTCNTCTCGCANCAGCTGGANCCAGACTCCGGCCAGGTGGTCTGGCGCAACGGCATCACGGTGGGCACCCTTGCCCAGACCGACTCGCTTGCGGATGCCGACACCATCCGCCACGCCATCGTAGGGGACGCNCCCGAGTANCTATGGGCCTCGGACCCCCGCATCCGCNGCATNCTCGACGAGCTCGTCGGCGACCTCGACTGGGAGGGAACCGTAGGCGAGCTTTCTGGTGGCCAGAGGCGTCGCTGCGACCTGGCGCGTCTCCTCATGGGCACCTGGGACGTCATCTGCATGGACGAGCCGACCAACCACCTTGACATGCATGCCATCCGCTGGCTCGCGAGCCACCTCAGGAACCGTTGGGCGGATGGTCACGGGGCCCTGCTCGTGGTCACGCACGACCGATGGTTTCTCGACGAGGTCTGCGACCACATGTGGGAGGTCCATGACGCGTGCATCGACCCCTTCGAAGGTGGCTACTCCGCCTACATCCAGCAGCGCGTGGAGCGTGACCGCCAAGCGCAGGTGATGGAGGAGCGCCGACAGAACACGCTGCGCAAGGAGCTCAGCTGGCTCTCCCACGGAGCCCAGGCGCGGTCGAGCAAACCCAAGTTCCGCATCGACGCCGCCATGACGCTGCTTGCGGACGACCCACCCCTCCGGAACCCCATCGAGCTCAGGCGCATGGCGGTGAGTAGGCTCGGCAAGCAGGTGATAGAGATGAAGGACGTCACGTTCTCCTATCCGGGAAGCCAGGAGCGGGTCATCGATGACGTCACGTGGATCATCGGCCCGGGGGACCGCTTCGGCATCCTTGGCGCGAACGGAGCCGGGAAGTCCACGCTTCTCGCGCTCATGTCAGGAAAGCAGCAGCCCACGTCCGGCACGATCAGGATCGGCAAGTCGGTACGCTTTGGCTGGATGTCGCAGAACCTCGACGACCTCGCCAAGAAGGGCGACTGGCGCGTGCTCGAGGTTCTCGGCCGCTATAGAAGCACCTACTACATCGATGACAAGCCACAGAGTCCGACGCAGCTCCTCGAGCACCTGGGCTTTGACAGGCATGAGTTCACCACCTTCGTGCGCGACCTCTCGGGGGGTCAGAAGAGACGGCTCGCACTGCTCTGCGTGCTTCTCGACGAGCCAAACGTGCTCGTGCTCGACGAGCCGGGAAACGATCTCGACACCGACATGCTTGCCGTGATGGAGGACCTGCTTGACACGTGGCCGGGAACGATGCTCGTGGTGAGCCATGACCGTTACCTCATGGACCGTGTGACGGACGACCAGTATGCCCTCATCGACGGCCAGGTACGCCACGTCCCTGGCGGCGTGGACGAGTACCTTGCGCTCCTCGACGAGCGACGTGCCGACGCGACCGATACACGGCCAGAGGCNGCGGAGCAGGTCATGGATGCCGACACTCCCACGATGGGCAACAGCGAGAGGCGTGAGCTCAAGAAGCGCCTTGATGCCACGAGCCGCAAGCTCGAGAAGCTGCGGGGTGCACCAGACGAGGTCAGGGAACGCATGACCCGCACGCCTGCCTCCGACTACGAGGCGCTCATGGCACTCCAGCACGAGCTCGAGGACGCGACCGTACGCATCGGCGAGCTCGAGGACGAGTGGCTCGAACTCGCCGATGCGCTTGACCAGCCAGGAAACCGGAGGTAGGCATGGGGGAGCTTCTCAGACGCTTCGTCTTCTCGAAGTATCGCGCGAAGGTGGTCGTCGGCGTCGCATCCAAGGTCGTCGAGGTGATCTTCGACCTGCTCACCCCCATCATCGTCGCGCGTATGATCGACCTCGGTGTCGCCGGCCACGACACGTCCGTCGTCGTGCGCCTCGGCCTGCTCCTCGTGGTCTTCGCGGGCATAGGCTACTGCTTCACGCTCGTGTGCCAGAAGATCGCCGCCATCGTCTCGCAGGGCTCGGGCACGGACGTCCGCAACGCCCTCTTCGAGAAGGTGAACGCGCTCTCGAGTGCCGACGTGGACGAGTTCGGCACCCCCTCGCTTGTGACACGCATCACCAACGACGTCAACCAGGTGCAGGTCACGGTAGCGCTCGGCATTCGTCAGCTCATCAGGTGGCCCCTGCTCGCCGTGGGCTCGATGGTGGCTGCACTCCTCATCGACCTGCACCTCGGTCTCGTGTTCATCGTCTGCACGCCCGTCATCGCCCTCGTGTTCTGGGTCGTGATGACACGCTCGGTGCCCTACTTCCAGTCGATGCAGTCCAAGCTCGACCGCGTGTCTCTCGTCACGCGCGAGGCGCTCTCGGGAATACGCGTGATACGCGCCTTCGGTCGCGGTAGGCACGAGGAGACCCGCTTCCGCAAGGCGGCGGACGACCAGACCGATACCGCCATAGCCGTGGGAAAACTCTCCGCGATCCTCAACCCCGCGACGTTTCTCGTCATGAACCTCGGGGTCGTCGTGATCCTCTGGGTCGGCGGTGGCCGTGTGAACGCGGGTGACCTCACGCAGGGCGAGGTCGTGGCGTTTGTGAACTACATGACGCAGACGCTCCTCTCGATAGTCTACGTCGCCAACCTCGTCGTGACCTTCACGCGCGGCGCCGCCTCCGCCACGCGCATCGTGGAGGTCCTCGACCGTGAGGTAACGATAGGTGATGGGGGCAACGAGCCGGTCGTCGCGACCGAGGGCAGCATCGATTCGGGCATCGCGGTCGCCTTCGACCATGCGTCCTTCGCCTACGAGAGGGCTGCGGTCGCGGCAGTGAACGATGTCAGCTTTGCCCTCGATGCGGGCTGCACCATTGGTATCATCGGCGGCACCGGATCCGGGAAGTCCACACTCGTGAGCCTCGTGGCACGTCTCTATGACGTCACTGCGGGATCGGTGCGGGTCTTTGGCACCGACGTGCGAAGGTATCCTCTCGAGCAGCTTCGCGACCTCGTCGCGACGGTTCCGCAGCAGGCATCGCTCATCTCGGGGACCATCCGCCAGAACCTCTGCTGGCGTGATGCGGACGCCACCGATGACGAGCTCTGGAACGTCCTTGCGTGTGCACAGGCCGCGGACTTCGTGCACGAGGAGGAAGGCGGCCTCGACGCGACGGTCGAGGCCGGCGGCAAGAACTTCTCCGGGGGGCAGCGTCAGAGGCTGACGATAGCGCGCGCCCTCGTGGGTCACCCTCGAATCGTCATCCTCGACGACTCCGCCTCGGCGCTCGACTTTGCCACGGACGCACGTTTGCGGCGGGCGCTTCGCAGCCTTGATGGCCGGCCGGCCACGATCATCGTCTCCCAGCGCGTATCGGCGGTCATGGGTGCGGACCAGGTGCTCGTTCTCGATCATGGTCACGTGGCGGGTCTGGGGCCACACGCACGACTCGTCAAGAGCTGTCCTCTCTATCGCGAGATCTGTCTCTCGCAGCTCAAGCCCGAGGAGGTGGACGCATAATGTCCAATCCCTACGCAGCCGGCGGCACAGGCGCATCCGTCCTCGCGAGCGTTCGTGGTGACATGGGAGACGGCAAGGGTCCGAGCGGCCTCGCCGATGCCAAGACCTTCACCACATGGGAGGTCACCAGGCGTCTCCTTTCCTACACGCGGCCTCACGCGGCATCCCTCGTCATATCGTTCGTCTCCTCGGTCGTCAGCGTGATACTCCAGCTCTACGTGCCCATCCTCATCGGACATGGTATAGACCGGATGGTGGGGGAGGGTTCCGTCGACTTCGCGTCGCTCCAGCCCATCCTCTCCCAGCTCGCCATCGTCGTGGCGCTTGCCGCCGCGACGCAATGGCTCTCGGGCTACTGCACCAACCGCCTGACGTACGAGACCGTGCGCGACATGCGCGTCGATGCCTACGACAAGCTGGGGACGCTACCGCTCTCGTTCGTGGACGCGCATTCGCACGGAGATCTGCTCTCTCGTGTGGTGAACGACGTGGACCAGGTGGGAGACGGTCTTCTCCAAGGGTTCACGCAGCTCTTCACGGGTGTCGTGACCATCGTCGGCACCCTCTTCTTCATGTTCTCGATCTCCGTTCCCGTGGGCCTCGTCGTCATCGTCGTGACGCCCCTCTCCATCGTCGTCGCGGGCGGCATCGCCCGTGCGTCGGCGAAGAGCTTCGCCGCGCAGCAGGCGCTTCAGGGCAGGCTCAGCGGCTATGCCGAGGAGATGATCGGCAACCAGAAGCTCGTCGCGGTCTTCGCCCACGGCGCCGCGGCCGAGAAGGGCTATGCGGAGATCAACTCGAGGCTCTACGAGGCAGGGGAGAGGGCCCAGTTCAGGGGCTCGCTCTCCAATCCGACCACNCGTCTCGTGAACAACATCACCTACGCCGTCGTCGCCATTGTCGGGTGCCTCTGCGTCGTCACCTCCTGGCCCTCGGTGCTCACCGTCGGTCAGGTGCAGAGCTTCCTCTCCTATGCCAACCAGTACATGAAGCCGTTCAACGAGATCTCCGCGGTCGTGACGCAGATACAGACCGCCTACGCGTCTGCTCGCAGGCTCTTCTCGCTGCTCGACGCCGACCCGGAGTCTGCCGATCCGACCGATCCCGAGGTCGTCGAGACGCCCCGCGGTGACCTGGACTTCTCGCACGTCGACTTCTCGTACGATCCGCTCCATCCGCTGCTGCACGACATCACCTTCCATGCCGAGCCCGGACAGCGTCTGGCGCTCGTAGGTCCCACAGGCTGCGGAAAGACAACCCTCATCAACCTCCTTCTGCGCTTCTATGACGTGGATGCGGGCACGATCTCCATAGACGGCCATGACACGAGCACCCTCCTGCGGGATGACCTGCGCTCCCTCTTTGGCATGGTGCTGCAGGACACCTGGCTCTTCCACGGCACCATCCGCGAGAACATCGCCTACGGTGTCCCCGATGCCTCTGACGAGGACGTCATCGATGCGGCCCAGCGTGCGCATGCGCACAAGTTCATCGTCCAGCTTCCTCAGGGCTATGACACCCTGATCGGCGAGGAGGGCGGCTCGCTCTCGTCCGGCCAGAGGCAGCTGCTCTGCATCGCGCGCGTCATGCTGACCAATCCGGCCGTACTTCTCCTCGACGAGGCCACGAGCTCGATCGACACCCGAACAGAGCTCCAGGTCCAGGACGCCTTCGATCGGATGATGGAGGGACGCACCTCGCTCGTCGTTGCCCATAGACTCTCTACCGTTCGCAATGCGGACTGTATCCTCGTCATGCGAGACGGACGGATAATCGAGCGNGGAACACATGACGAACTCATGGGGGAGGGCGGCTTCTACGCCAGTCTCTACGAGAGCCAGTTCGAGGGCACCCACTAGGAGGCGTCCTCAGGGGAGGGCGTATGCAAGACCCAGACTATGACGTCGTCATCGTCGGTGCCGGCGTCTCGGGTTGTGCCACGGCACGCGAGCTCTCTCGTCTCGAGGCGCACGTTCTCGTGATCGAGCGGGAGGAGGACGTCTGCTGCGGGACGTCCAAGGCCAACTCGGCCATCGTGCATGCCGGCTATGACGCCCGGACGGGCTCGCTCATGGCGAGGCTCAACGTCGAGGGCTCCCGTCTCATGCCCTCCCTCTGCGAGAGCCTGGGCGTCGACTTCATGCGCATCGGCTCCCTCGTGGTCTGCACGTCCGAGGACATGCTGCCCGGACTCGAGGAGCTACGGCAGCGCGGCGTCGACAACGGGGTGGAGGGTCTCGAGGTGGTGGACCGACCACGCCTCCTCGAGCTCGAACCTTCCGTCGCGCATGCCGCGCGCGGAGCGCTCTGGGCACCCACCGCAGGAATCGTGAACCCCTTCCAGCTCAACGTGGCGCTCGCCGAGGACGCGAACGTGAACGGGGTGAACTTCCGCTTCAACTCGCGCGTCTCGGGGCTCTCGCGCGATGACGACGGATGCTGGCACGTCTCGTGCACCACGGGTGACGTGACCTGCCGAGCCATCGTCAACGCGGCAGGCGTCCACGCCGACGAGCTCCACAACCTCGTGAGCGCGGACAGGCTCGCCATCACGCCACGACGCGGCCAATACTACGTGCTGGACACGACCGCGGGCAACCATGTACGCCACACGATCTTCTCGCAGCCCACCGCCCTCGGGAAGGGCGTGCTTGTCACGCCCACCACGGCCGGGAACCTCCTCGTGGGACCGAATGCCGAGGACATCGCCGACAAGGAGGGCACCGACACCACGGCGGAGGGCCTTGCCGAGGTCGCCGAGAAGAGCTCCGTCGCAGTTCGCGACGTGCCGCTGCGCGAGGTCATAACGTCCTTCTCGGGGCTGCGCGCGCACCAGCCGGGTCACGACTTCGTGATCGGCGAGGTCCCGGACGCGCCCGGCTTCGTGGACTGCGCCGCCATAGAGTCGCCGGGCCTCTCCGCCTGTCCCGCGATCGGCCGCATGGTCGCAGGCATCGTCCGCGACATCCTCTCCCTTGCGCCAAAGCCTGCCATCACGCCCTGGAGATCGAGCTTCGTCAGCCTCGAGCGTGCGACGGCCGAGGAGTGGGCCGCGCTCGTGGAGACGGACCCCGCCTACGGCCGCGTGATCTGCCGCTGTCGAAGGGTCAGCGAGGCCCAGATCGTGAATGCCATACACGCCCCGCTCGGCGCGCGGTCGCTTGACGCCGTGAAGCGTCGCACCGAGGCCTGCATGGGTAGGTGCCAGGCCGGCTTCTGCACGCCGAAGATCATGGAGATACTCGCTCGCGAGATAGAGGGTGTGGACATGTCCGACATAACGAAGGCGGGCCCGGGATCGGGCATCGTCATCAGAACCGACAGGGACGGCTCGGCAGGTGATGGGCGATGACCCGGTATGACGTGGTGGTCGTCGGGGGAGGACCCGCTGGCCTCGCGGCAGCCCTGTCCGCCCGTGGCGAAGGTGCGCGCTCGGTGCTCGTCATCGAGCGAGACACCAAGCTCGGCGGCATCCTCAACCAGTGCATCCACAATGGCTTCGGGCTCATCACCTTCAACGAGGAGCTCACGGGTCCGGAGTATGCCGCACGCTTCGAGGACCGCGTCCTGGCGGCCGACATCGACCTCATGCTCGACACCATGGTTCTCGACGTCTCTGACGATCGAATCGTGACTTGCGTCAACGCGGAGGACGGGCTCGTACGAATCCAGGCGGGCGCTGTCGTTCTCGCCATGGGTTGCCGCGAGCGGCCTCGCGGCGCGCTCAACATCCCCGGCTTCAGACCGGCCGGCATCTTCACCGCGGGCACCGCCCAGCGGCTCGTGAACATCGAGGGCCTCATACCCGGATGCGAGGTCGTCATCCTCGGTTCGGGCGACATCGGGCTCATCATGGCACGGCGCATGACGCTCGAGGGCGCGCACGTGGCATGCGTGGCGGAGCTCATGCCCTACTCGGGCGGGCTCAAGCGCAACATCGTTCAGTGCCTCGACGACTTTGGCATCCCGCTCCTGCTCTCGCACACCGTCACGCGCGTGGAGGGAGAGAGGCGCGTGGAGGCGGTCTGGGTCGCCCAGGTCGGCGACGATGGCAGGCCCGTACCCGGGACGGAGGTGCGCTATCCCTGCGACACCCTGCTCCTCTCGGTCGGACTTCTCCCTGAAAACGAGCTCTCCCGCCAGGCGGGTGTGGAGCTCTCGTCCGTAACGCGCGGACCAGTGGTCAACGAGTCGCTCGAGACGAGCGTGGCAGGCATCTTCGCCTGTGGGAACGTGCTTCACGTGCATGACCTCGTCGACTACGTGAGCCAGGAGGCGGGCGTGGCGGGCGGGCGTGCGGGAGCCTATGCTGACCTCATCGCGGCGGGGAAGACTCCCAGACAGGGGCATGAGATCGCCCTGCGAGCCAGGGATGGCGTTCGCTACACCGTGCCGCAGTCCATAGACCCTGCGCGCATGGCCGACCGCCTCGTCGTGCGCTTTCGCGTGGGTGGGGTCTTCGAGAACCGCTACGTGAGCGTCTACCTTGACGGAGAGCGCATCCAGCATCGGAGGAAGTCAATCCTCGTCCCTGGCGAGATGGAGCAGGTCGTACTCAAACGAGACGAGCTTCTCGCCCACGCCGACCTGTCCGAGGTCACCGTTCGACTCGAGGAGGACTAGCCATGGAGGAGAGGACCCTCACCTGCATCAGATGCCCCCGTGGGTGTGCCGTCACCGTCACGCTCGAGGATGGCGCCGTCGTCTCGGTACGGGGCAACTCGTGCCCGCGTGGTGACGCCTATGCGCGCGCCGAGGTCACGAACCCCACACGCGTGGTCACCACGACCGTACCCGTCCGCGGGAGTGACACCGAACGCATGGTGTCGGTCAAAACGGCNGGTGACGTGCCCAAGAGCAAGGTCTTCGACGTGATGGGGGCCTTGCGTGGCATAGAGGTGACAGCACCTGTGGAGATCGGCGACGTGCTACTCGCCGACGTGGCCGGAACGGGCGTCGACGTCGTCGCCACGAAGCGGGCATGACTTCTCGGTTGAGTCACGGCACACCCACGCCCTTCCATCGTCCGTTTATCGGAATGTAACCTAATTGTCATTGAAGAGAATTAATGCAAAGCCTTTAATGTCATATGATGTCATATGACATTAAACGGAGATGACGACAAGGAGAGCAATACCATGAAACAGAGGCACATGGATCAAATCGCTGCAGCAGCGAAAGCGGTTCAAGGGAAGCTTGCTAGCGACGGAATCAATAACTTTTATTTCGTGGCCTGCGGTGGGTCACAGGCGTTTATGATGCCCATCCAGTACATGTTCGACCGCGAAATCGCCATCCCCAGCTTCATCTACACCTCGAACGAATTCAACTACGCGGCGCCCAAGGGCTTTGACGCGCATAGCGTGGTCATCACCTGCTCACACTCCGGTACGACGCCAGAGACGGTCGAGGCCGCACGTCGTGCCACCGCGGCCGGCGCGCTCTCCATCGCGCTCTCCAACGAGGAGGGCTCCCCACTTTGGGATGCTTGTCAGTACCCCGTTCACTACGATCACGGCCCCGAGGCTGTGATGTGCGACAAGAACAACGCTATCCTCTATGCGCTGGCGTTCTCCATCCTCAAGGTCGTGGCACCCGATCGGGCGGACAGATGGGATGGCGGCATCAGGGCGATCGAATCGCTGGGAGAGATGTCAGACAAGGCGGTCGAGCTCTACAAGGAGCGAGCCGTCGAGTGGGCCGAGGCCAACAAGCGCGATTCCTTCGTCTACACCATGGGTAGCGGCGCAAGCTACGGCGAGATGTACTCGCTGGCCATCTGCTTCTTCATGGAGATGCAGTGGATCAACTCCAACTGCATCCATTCGGGCGAGTACTTCCACGGTCCGTTCGAGGTCACTGACTATGACATCCCCTTCGTCATCACGCTCGGCAATGGGTGCACACGCCATCTCGACGAACGTGCGCTCGCATTTGCACGGAAGTACTCCAAGCGGCTTTTCGTCATCGATGAGAACGACTTCGACCTCTCTGCGGTTGACGAGTCCCTGCGTGAGTACTTCGCGCCCATCGTCGAAACGGCCGTCGTGAGGTACATGATCGACGCGCTCGCCCATGACCGCGGACACGACCTCTCAACTCGTCGTTACATGTGGCAGATGGAGTACTAGGGAGACCAGGCGGAGACGCTGCGTCCCGCACGAGAAGGGGAGGGGATCAAGAGCGCATGAGACTCATTGCGGTCGGCGACAACGTAGCTGACACCTATCTTGACAACAGCATCTACTATCCTGGCGGACAGGCCATCAACGTTGCCGTCAACGCACGACGCGACGGGGCACGGGATTCCGCCTACCTCGGCGTCTTTGGCGATGACGATCGAGCAGCTGTCATCAGGTCCTGCCTTGACGAGGAGAAGGTGTCCCATGCGAGGTGCAGGGTGGCCCATGCGCCCACTGCCCAGCCAGGCGTACGCCTTGTCAATGGTGATCGGGTCTTCCTTCCGGGACCGAGAGACTCCTGTCAGCATCTGCTCTCTCTCAGGCTCGCTCGCGAGGACCTTGAGCTCATCTCGACCTATGACGTCTGTCACACCACCAATGAAGCCGGCATCGATGCCGGACTGGTGCGCCTACACGATGTGGTTCCCATCTCGTATGATTTCTCAATCAACAGGGACGAAGAGTATCTCGAAAAAGTATGTCCTCACATCGACATCGCGTTTTTCTCGGGTTCCGACCTTCTCGATGACGACGTTGCCGCCTTGGCTCAGAATGCACGACGGCTAGGGGCTGAAATCGCCGTCGTGACCATGGGTGAGCGCGGAAGCACATGCGCGTGCGCAGACGGTACCTTTTTCCAGGACGCATGCGAAACCGACCCGATTGACACCATGGGAGCCGGCGACGCGTTCGCAGCGGCCTTTCTAGTGAGCTACTTCGACTCACGTGACATCGAGGCCTCTATGGCCTTCGCGGCCAAGCAGGCTGCGAAGGCCTGTACGTTGCATGGGGCGTTTGGGCATCCACACCGGATATGAAGCGAGGGGACAGATATGGAGCGGAATAACGAAAGAACGAATCTGACCAGAAGGAACTTCCTCAAGACGGCTGGCTTCACGGGACTCGTGGCCACCAGTGCATCGCTGGTTGGCTGTGGAGGGACGTCCTCCACGGGCTCAACCGATTCGGGCGCGAGCGTGACCAAGACGCTCAACGTTGCGGCGCAGACTGCCGTCATGGCGCTCGATCCCATTCTCGCCGGTGACGCCATCTCCATGGGCATCATCACCAACACGGTAGAGGGCCTGTTCGTCGTGGACGCCGACGGGCAGATCCAGAACGGCCTCTGCAAGGATTACACGGTAAGCGATGATCAGCTCACCTACACCTTCAACCTACGCGACGGCCTCAAGTGGAGCAACGGAGACACCGTCACCGCCAACGACTTCATCTATGGCTGGCAACGCAACGCCTCGGGCACGGGAGAGGCCGCTCAGTTCCAGTACCAGATTGAGATGGCTGCCATCAAGAACTACGAGGCGGTCCTCGCCGGGGAAAAGACGGTCACCCAACTCGGATGCACCGCAAAAGACGACAAGACCATCGTCGTCGAGCTCGAGCACCCTGTTGCCTATCTGCTCGACCTGCTCGCCTTTACGCCGTGGGCACCCGTCAACCAGAAGTTCTGCGAAGAGAAGGGCAGCTCGTTCGGCATCACAAAAGACGACATGATCTACTGCGGCGCCTTCACTCTCACTGACTACGACTCGTCCGGGAACACCATAACCATCACCAAGAACCCAGACTACTGGGATGCCGGCAACGTTGCGCTTGACGTGGTCAACTTCCAGGTCATCTCCGATACCCAGCAGGCTGTTATGGCCTACGAGAACGGAACGGTGGACTACGTCGAACTTACGGGAGACCTCGTGGCGCAGTACGCCGACAATGAGGCCTTCAGCAATGGCGAGGGCATCTACAACTACTACCTCATGATGAACACCAAGGTCCCTGGCCTTGACAACCTCAACCTGCGCCAGGCGTTCGCCTATGGCATCGACCGTGACGACATCTGTGGCAACGTCCTTAAGGATGGCTCGCAGGCGGTCAACCAGATGACCATGAGGGGCCTATGCTCAAACTCCGCGGGAGATGACTTCGCCGAGGCGTCCGGACAGTACTTCGCCTTTGACGAGGACAAGGCCAAGGAGCTCTGGGCGAAGGCCACCGCCGAGACCGACAAGCGAGACGTGACGATCCTCTACGACCAGGAGAAGGATTTCGCCCAGAATAGCTGCGTCTTCATTCAGTCCGCCTTCCAGAAGATGTTCGACGGACTCACCGTCAACCTCGAGTCCACGCCGAAGAAGAACCGTCTGCAGCGCGAGGAGGACCACGACTACGAGATCATCTTCCATGCCTGGGGACCCGACTACGCCGACCCGACCGCCATTCTCGCCATGTATGAGTCGACGCACCCATCTAACTACAGCCAGTGGTCCAATGAGGATTTCGACAAGACCTACGAGAAGGCGAACTCCACCGACTCGGGCGACGCAACCGCACGCTGGGAGGACCTCATCCACTGCAACGACGTCTGCACAGAACAGGCCGTCTGCATTCCCGTCTTCCAGACTGGTGCGGCCGCCCTTACGCGTCCTGGTGTGACGGGGCTCACGAACCATATCACCGGCATCAAGTGCTTCTATAAGTTCTGCGACAAGAGCTAGACCAATCGGAGGTCGACCATGCGCCTGGACGCCGCTCCATTCGTCAGGGGAGAAGAGGTGAGGTAGATGAAGAAATACGTGGCAAAGAGGCTGGTGATCTCGGTGATGACGCTGCTGATCATCCTGTTCGTCCTCTTCCTGATGCTCTCGTTCATGCCTGGATCCCCGTTTAACAACGAGGAAAAGATGTCTCCCGATCAGATCACACAGCTCAAGGCCTACTATGGGCTCGATAAACCGGTTCTCGAGCGCTTCGTCATCTACGTTCTTAATATGCTCCACGGCGACTTCGGGGTGTCGTACAGCATTCAGACCAACATGCCTATTGCCCAGATGATAGGTGGTAGGCTCGCCATTACGGTGGGAATCGGCCTGGAAGCGGGCGTCCTCGGCGCATTGGTCGGCCTCATATTGGGCGTCATCGCGGCCCTGAGACGTCATACGGCCTGGGATAGCGCCGCGACGGTCATTGCCGTCCTGGGAGTGAGCCTTCCCTCGTTCGTGTTCGCCCTCGGGCTCTCCTACTTCCTCGGCTACCGGCTCAAGCTCTTTCCCATCCTCTTCGATACGTCGGCACCCCTAAGCTCCTCTGTGTTGCCCGTGATAGCGCTCTCGATGTTCACGCTCGCGAGCGTCGAGCGCTACACGCGATCTGAGATGGTGAGTGTCATGGAGTCCGACTACATGATGCTTGCCCAATCCAAGGGCCTCCCAAAGGCAAAGCTCGTAATCAACCACGCTCTGCGCAACACTCTCATCAGCGTCATCACGGTACTCGCGCCCCTGCTCGTGAACCTCATGACCGGGAGCTTGGTCATCGAGAAAATCTTCTCCATACCGGGACTGGGGAGCCTCTACATCACCGCCATACAGTCAAACGACTACAACGTGGTGCTGGCCATAAGTTTCATCTACAGCGTCATATTCATCCTTACCATGCTTTTGGTGGACATACTCTATGGCGTCATCGACCCACGCATCAGACTTGCCGGGGGAAGGGACTAACCATGGGGAAGACCGTTCCAGAGGGAGGCTTCAGGCTCTGCACCAAATCGCATGAAGAGGTGGCCGAAAAGGAATATGCAGACTACTCCTATGCCAGGGAGATAGCGGGCAGGTTCCTCGCGAACAAAGGTGCCGCCGTCAGCCTTGTCATCATCGCCACGATCGTGGTGATGGCCATCATCGCACCTATGGTCAGCTCTTATGCCTACGATGACGTGCAGACACAGTACAACAACCTTCCTCCGCGCATCCCGGGGCTCGAGCAGGTGGGTATATTCGACGGAACCTCCGACGGTGTCAATCTATACGCCCAGAAGGGCGCCTCCGACCAGTATCACCTCTTCGGAACGGACAGCCTCGGTCGAGACATNTGGACNAGGGTCTGGAGNGGGACGAGGATTTCTCTTACCATCGCCCTGTGGGCCGTCATCATCGACGTCTTCATCGGCGTGGCCTACGGACTTGTCTCAGGGTACTTTGGCGGAAAGGTCGATATCGTCCTTCAGCGAATAACGGAGGTGCTGAGCAGCATCCCACAGCTGGTCATAGTCACCCTTATGCTCGTCGTCATGAAACCTGGACTCGAGAACATCATCGTCGCCCTCATCATCACGGGCTGGATTGACATGAGCCGAATCGTACGCGCCCAGGTGCTCAGGCTCAAGAGCCAGGAGTTTGTGCTTGCCGCCAGGACGCTCGGGGTGAGTGCGTGGGGCATCATCTTCAGAGAGATTCTCCCCAACACGCTCGCACAGATTATCGTCACGTTTATGTTCTCGATTCCCAACGCGATATTTCTCGAGGCGTTCCTGGCCTTCGTGGGTCTAGGCGTTCCGGCTCCGCTCGCCTCCCTTGGATCGATGATCAATGACGGCTATAAGTCGGCCATGACCTATCCCTATATGGTGGTCGCACCTGTCGTGGTGCTCGCCATTCTCATGCTCGGATTCAACCTCTTCGCCGATGGCCTCCGAGACGCCATCGACCCAGATGCACAGTAGGAGGCGACCATGGCGAAAAGAGAGTACATCCTCAGAATGCGGGACATGGCCATCTCGTTCAAGACGGCGAACGGTCTTGTCAAGGCAGTGCGGGGGGCCGACCTAGATGTATGCAAGGGAGAGACCGTAGCCATCGTGGGCGAGTCGGGTAGCGGCAAGTCTGTAACTGTGAAGCAGATCATGGGCATTCGATCGGCGAACGAGGTGGTCGAGAGCGGGTCGATTGAGTTCACCTATGTTGATGACGAGGGTACGAATCGTACCGTCGACATAATGAAGCTGAGCGAGCGGGAGCTGACCTNGCTCAAGGGCAACCACATCGCGATGGTATTCCAAGACCCGCTTACCTCCCTTGACCCGACCATGAACATAGGCCGCCAGCTTTCCGAGAGTATCGTCGCTCACCTGCATCTCGAGGGCGAGGCCCTGCATACGCGCTGCGTCGAACTTCTCGACCTCGTTGGCATCACCGATCCCGAGGCCCGGCTCAGAAGCTATCCTCATCAGCTCTCCGGGGGCATGCGACAAAGAGTCGTCATCGCCATCGCCCTCTCGTGCAACCCCGATCTCTTGATATGCGACGAACCCACCACGGCACTCGACGTGACCATACAGGCAAGGATTCTCCAACTCATCATCGACCTCCAGCGCCGCATGGGCATCTCCGTCATCTTCATTACCCACAACCTCGGTGTGGTGGCGAAGGTCTCCGACTACGTAAACGTCATGTACGCAGGGAAGATCATCGAAGCTGGAACCATCGATGACGTCTTCTTCGACCCTCGGCATCCCTATACGTGGGGGCTCCTCTCCAGCATGCCAAGTGTCTCGACCGACCGGTCCGAGCGTCTCTACACCATTCACGGCAATCCCCCTAACATGCTTAATGATGTCGTGGGTGATGCATTCGCACCAAGGAACCCGTATGCACTCGACATAGACTTCGAACAGGAACCACCTCGTTTTGTCGTGAACGAGCATCACTGGGCTGCAACCTGGCTCCTCGATCCACGCGCACCCAAGGTCGAGATGCCGTCGCAACTCAAGAGAAGAATCGCCCTGATGAGGGCAGAGGGAGGCGGGGAGGGTGACTGACGGTGACGGGCGTCCCCTGCTGGTTGTCGAGAACCTCAAGCAGTACTTTCCTATTCCTGGCGGAAACGTGGTCAAGGCCGTCGATGGCATTTCCTTTGACATAATGCCTGGCGAGACGCTTGGTCTCGTTGGCGAGTCGGGATCGGGAAAATCGACGACAGGCCGTGCGGTCATCAGGCTTGACGATCTTACGGCAGGCAGGATCACCTTTGACAGCGACGACATCTCCCGGAAGCTCACACCTGAGATCGAGCGACGTCTGAGGACAAACATGTCCATGGTGTTCCAGGACCCCATGGCCTCCCTCAATCCCTACAGGAAGGTCGTCGACACCATAGCCACCGGCTTGGATGCGCACTTTCCCAAGATGGACCGAGAGGAGCGCAGGGAGAAGGTCTACGAAATGATGGATCGCGTGGGCCTCTCTCGCTCGCAGGCCAACCGCTTTCCAAGCCAGTTTTCGGGCGGCCAGAGACAGCGTGTGGGACTCGCGCGCGCACTCATCATGAGGCCGAAGCTCGTTATAGCGGACGAGGCGATTAGTGCGCTCGACGTCTCCATCCAGGCGCAGGTGGTCAACCTCATGAAGGACATCCAGGACGAGATGGGGACGGCCTACCTCTTCATAGCGCATGACCTGTCGATGGTGCGCTACATCTCCAACAGAATCGCCGTCATGCACCTCGGCCATATCGTCGAAGCTGGTTTGACCGATGAGATATTCGCCAATCCCGTGCATCCCTACACGAAATCGCTCATATCGGCCATCCCTCGTTTCAACCCCGAAACGGAACGAGACCGGAAGCCCCTCGTGTATGATGCTAAGGAGCTCGGCATCAGTTACGATGAAGGCAGGATTCACCATCTCACNGGCTCGCACTATGTGCTGGCTACCGATGAGGAGTTGGTTTCCTGGAACTAACGTTGCCATAAGCCTAGCGGTCGACGGTGCCGCGTGAACGTCATGCGCCTCTTGAATGGAGAATGTATGCTTGAGGGTGACCAGGGCGAGTTGCTCTATTTCCAACTAGAGAGCGATCTCAGGCAGAAGATGTTCTCAGGCGAATACGGAATCGGTACGAGAATTCCCACTGAGATGGAACTCTGCCAGAAGTACGGCGTCAGCAGGATCACGGTGCGCAGGGCGATACAGGACCTCGTAGAGGAGGGTGTTCTCGAGAGGCTCAGGGGTCATGGGACCTATGTATCGGTCCCCAAGCACGTAATCGGGCAATCGGCCGCGTGCAAGCGTGGTTTCTCATCATTTGCCGACGAAGGTACGCCCACTTCGAGGATNGTTCTCGAGAAGGGTATGGTCAATGCCGATGCGTCCGTGTCATCCTGGCTTGGCATCNCTCTTGGCAGCAAGGTGCAACGCATCAAGAGGGTCATCCTCGAGGATGACTTTCCCATGGCCATCGACGAGTTCTGCGCCACGGATGAGATGCTTCCTGGCTTTCTCTCGCTCATGCACGATGACGTCTCGGCCTACGAGCTCATGGAGAACCACTATCACGTCGAATTTGGCATGGAAGACCTTTCCATCGACGCTTCGACCGCACGAGACGACGAGGCGCGTGTGCTCAAGTGCGTGACGGGCTCACCCCTCTTCGTTCTGCGAAAAATCGTTCGGAACGCAGTGGGGGAGACGCTGCACTACTCGAAGTCCGTCATCAGAGGCGATCGCGTGACGTATCACTTCTCGGTCAATTGTGAGGGCACCGTCGCCAACGAGTTGCCGGTGGCGTTCACGGCAACAGCCTGACGCCATACGAGCTTGCCCACCAGCGACGGACAGCGGTTGCGCGCTATCGCACCGTACAAAAAGGTCAGATGACTAAGCCTCTGACCTGCAATTGCGTAATCTGGTTGACTGGATTCGAGCCAGCGACCCCTTGACCCCAAGCGTGCCTGATAGCTGGACCCGATGCCCCATAAATCCAGGATGTTTGCATCCTGCGTTGTCACCCTAGGGTGACAACGTGCCAAACGACGGCGTTCCGCCGCCCACGCAGGTCGATGCTACAACCATACCGAACGGCAAAAGAAAGGAGTCGGTATGGCAAGCAACGCAAGCGAGATCGCCGTCGCCACACGCNGCCTCACCAAAAGCTACGGCGACGAAACCGTCGTGAGCAACCTGGACATGACCGTCCCCCGTGGCGTAGTCTATGGATTCCTGGGCCCCAACGGCGCCGGCAAGTCCACGACGATGAAGATGCTGCTGGGGCTCGTGCACCCCACGGATGGCCAGGCAAGCGTACTCGGGGTGCCCATGACGCCCGAGAACCGCCTCACGGTACTGCGCAGCGTGGGCACGCTCATAGAAAGCCCCGGCTGCTACCCGCATCTCACGGCACGAGAGAACCTCGAGATCACCCGCGAGCTGCGCGGCCTTCCAGTAAGCGAGATTGATGACGTGCTGCACGTCGTCCGTCTCGACGACCCATCCGTGCAGAGGAAGAAGGTCGGACACTTCTCGCTCGGCATGAAGCAGCGCCTGGGGATAGCCGCCGCACTCATGGGCAAACCGCCGCTGCTTCTGCTCGACGAGCCAACGAACGGCCTTGACCCGAGCGGCATCCACGAGATACGCGCGCTCATCAAGCGGCTACCGCAGATGTTCGGCACTACGGTCGTCGTGTCGAGCCACCTGCTCTCGGAGATCGACCAGATGGCCGACCACGTGGGCATCATCAACAAGGGTCGCATGGTGTGGCAGGGGAGCATGGCAAGCCTCCATGCGCACGGCAAGCACTGGTTCGCGCTGCGTACGACCGACAACGCACTGGCGGCGCAAGCGCTCGGGGGAGCTGTGACGGATGACGGCGAGCTTCGCATCAAGGCTGTCGATGACGCGGCGGCGGGCCAGATTACTCTCGGTCTCGCCAGGCAGGGCATCGGCATCGTGCGCCTGGAGTCGCGCGAGGAGTCGCTTGAGGACATCTTCCTGCACCTCACGGGAATGGAGGCGACACTGTAATGGGCGAGAGACACGCGCGCACGACTAAGGCCGCAACACAGGGTGTCAGCGGGGAACTCGGGCTTCTACCCGCCCTCGGCCTCGAGACCAGGAAGCTTCGGCACAAGCACCTGTTGCTCGTCGCCATCGGCATGCTTGCCATGCAGCTTCTCTGGCTGGCCTACGTCGTTCTCGTCCATCCCTCCGACGGGTTCACGGACTACCGCATACTGCTCTTCCAGATACCCTTGCTCAACGCCGTCTTCCTACCGCTTCTTTCCTGCGTCGTCTCCTCGACCGAATGTGATGTCGAGACCCGTGGCAACATGTTCAAGTCGCTACTCACCATGCAGCGCGCAGGTGCGCTCTTCTGGATCAAATGGCTCTTCTCGGCAGGCTTGATGGCGGCCGTGGTCACGTTACAGACGGTGGTGCTCACAATTCTCGCAGGCGCTGGCGGCCTCGACGCGATTCCCGCAGGCGAACTCGTCGTCTATTGGGTGTCGACCTTTGCCGTGTGCGTCTTCTGTACCTCCCTCGCACAGGCACTCTCGCTCCTGACGCGCAGCCAGTTCGCACCGATGGTCGTGGGCGTGGCGCTATCGTTCTTCGGGCTGTTCTCCATGTATTTCCCCGAGTCGGTCACGCGTCTGGTACCAAGCGCCTACTTCGCCCTGCTCTCGACGGTGGAAGTGAGCGTGCAGGGCAAGACGGTCATGTATCTCTCGCATCCATGGCCATGGGGCTATCTGGTCGCTCTTCTCGCCGCAACGGCAGCAGTGTCCGTGCTTGCCGCCCACGCCTTCAAGAGAAAGGAGCTCTAACATGTTGGGCCTTTGCATCCATGCGGAGTTCACGAAGCTTCGCCACTCTCCCATATGGCTCGTCTACCTGCTGCTTCCCGCAGCATCATGCTTCATCGGCTGCGCCAACTACACGGCCAACCTCGGCACGCTCACGCCGGGCTGGGCCAATCTCTGGACGCAGCAGACGATCTTCATCTGCTACTTCTTCCTGCCGGCACTGCTGGGCGCGGGATGCTCGTACCTCTGGCGGCTCGAGCACACGGGCTCCAACTGGAACGAGCTCATGTGTGCGCCGGTAAGTGCGGGTTGCATCTTCGGTGCCAAGCTCGTCATCGGCGCGGTGCTTTCGGCTGTGAGCTTCGCTTCCATCGCGGTGTTCTACGTGGCGAGTGGGCTGGTGCTCGACATGCCAGGCACGTTCCCAGCCGCGCAGATCGCGCTCTACCTCTCGCTCGGCTTTCTCGGCAGCCTGGTGATCGTTGCGCTCCAACTCGTCATCTCCATGCTCGTCCGCAGCTTCGCTGCACCCGTGGGCATCGCGCTCACGGGCGGCGTGGCCGGACTCGTGGCCACCATGATGGGCGCGGGCAACGTATTTCCCTACTCACTCGTGCAGACGGCCATGAACTCCAACAACCTCGTGGACCTCTCGCCTGCGACTATTCTCCAGGTGGCCGTGCTCTCCGTCGTGTACGTGGCGATTGCCTGTGTCTTTGCGACTCGGCGCCTCTCCCGCCACGACATCGCGGCCACGATGTAGATACCGTGCAGCTCGACAAGCACAAAAACGGCTTTCAGAAGGAGCATCCGTCATGAAACGTAAGGCAATCGTCATCGCCGTCATTGTCATCGTGCTCGCGGGCGCCTGGGCATGGCGAGCAGGCGGCACGTACGGCACGAATCTCGGCGACTACTACGTTGAGGTAAGCAACGCCAACGTTGTGAAGACCGAACAAGCCAACAGTGACGCAACTCAGTATTCGTACATCTTGACCGGCGTCAAGGACGATGGTACGACCACCCAGGTACGCTTCTCGAAAAACGAGGAAGTCGCCGACGGCACATATCTCAGGCTCAAGATGGTGCCGTTCTTCGGAGCGACCGGCAGCGAAACAGTCGATTGGAGCACCATCCCTACGGCGGCGCAGGCCAAGCTATCTGCACCATCGGAGGGCTAGCGTAAGATGCTGGAGGCGTCATCATAAACGCGACGTAGACTAATGAGGACTTCGGGTAACGGCTTGAGAAAGGAGGACGTGCAGTGAAGGAAAACGGATCATCCGGCAAATCGGCAGGCAAGGTGACTGCCCACGCCCTCGACTGGTGGCGGGAGTCGACTGCCGGCAAACTCGTGGCACCCGTCACCTGCGCCCTCTACGAGGTCTTCTTCCTGACGCGCTACGTCTCAACCCTTCCTGACGGAGCCGTCTCCACGCCCACGGCGCTTCTCGGTCTGCTCGCTCTTACGACTGCCTGCACAGCCGGCGTCTTCTTCCGCTACCGCACGGCGCTCGCGCCATTCGTGGTCGTGACGCTTGAAGCGGTGCTCACGCTCGCCTCGGACGTTACGTTCCTTACCATCGTGCCGCTGGGCATGGCCCTGTTCGCGCTGACTGCGCGCTCAAGGCCCTCCGAGGCCATTGCCGGGAACCTGCTCGCCGCGGTGGCGGTCCTCGTGCGGATGCTGGGCGAGGGCCCTGCCGGAGGCGCGGTTGTGGGCGAATACGTGCTGGCGCTTGCCGCGGCGGGCGGGCTCGTCTCACGCATGCAGCACAACCGCCTCGAGGCGGCTGCGACCGTGAAGAAGGAGCAGGCCGCGCGTCATGCCGCCGAGAGACGAGGACGCATAGCCGGTGAGCTGCACGACTCGGTGGGACATGACCTCACCGCCATCATCGCCTTGACCGAAGGCCTTGATGGAGCTACGGGAGACGAGCTAGTCGACGGCGCAATCAACCAGGTCAACGAGCTGGCGAGGACAGGCCTCGCAGACACGCGTCACGCCGTGGCAGCCCTAGGCTCCCCCAGTGCAACGGCCGTCGATGACACCGAGCTCCATGACTGGTCCGAGATCGAGTCCGTGCTCGCAAACGCCCGCTCGGCGGGAATCGCATGCGCCCTGGCTGAGACGGGTTCCCGCCCGGACGACCCTCGGCAGGCCGACCTCTGCTTCTCCCTCGCGCGCGAGGCCATCACCAACGCGATGCGGCATGGCATGGACGTGACGCGCATCGTCGCATCATGGGACCACGGCAAGGGGGGCGAGGCCAGCGTACGTGTCAGTGACGACGGAGCACGACAGCCGGGCGTCGAGGCGTCCCACGGCACCGGACTCGTGCGCCTCCGCGAGCGCATCGAGGCTGCTGGCGGATCCTTCTCGGCGGGATTCGAGGAGGACGGCTGGTGCGTCAAAGCCAACCTTCCCAGCATGAGGGAGGAGGCAGGATGATTCGCGTGATGCTCGTCGACGACCAGCAGCCCGTGCGGCTGGGCCTGGGTCTCATGCTGCGCCGCGCCGATGACATGCAAGTCATGCTCGAGGCCGAGAATGGCCAGCAGGCCATCGCGCGGCTTGAGCGCACCGAGTCCCTCGGCAGCAGCCTCCCCGACGTCATCCTCATGGACGTCCGCATGCCAATCATGGACGGCATCGACACCTGCGCCCGCATCACCGCGCGATGGCCTGGCGTGCATGTGCTGATTCTCACGACCTACGACCAGGATGACTACGCCCTCGGCGGCCTCTCGGCCGGCGCCTCGGGATTCCTGCTCAAGGACGTGCGTACGTCGGACCTTGTCGCCGCCGTGCGCTCTGTGGCCGCAGGCGATGCCGTGCTCACGCCGCGCATCACGCGTGAGGTGGTCGGACGGAGCGTGGATGGGATGTCCCGCGACGAGGAGTCCCTGCGCTTCGCCGCGGCATTCCGCGCCCTCACGCCGCGCGAGCGCGAGGTCTGCCGTCTCGTGGCCGACGGACTCTCCAACGCCGAGGTCGCCGAGCAGCTCACCGTCGAGCCCGCAAGCGTCAAGCGCTCCGTCACGCGCATCCTCGCGAAGCTTGGCCTGCGTGATCGCGTGCAGATCGCCGTCCGCTGGTACAAGGCGGGCATTGCGTAAACGATTGAACGCATCGTTTCCTTTGTGTGACGTTGCCGTCCTTAGCCCCAGAGAGTCCTTGGTGAAAAAAGGTGGGACGGAATTTACTCCGTCCCACCTGCGCTTTCTGGTCGGGTGGACTGGATTCGAACCAGCGACCCCTTGACCCCCAGTCAAGTGCGCTACCAAGCTGCGCTACCACCCGATTATGTCAGGCTCTCGCCTGCGAGGAACTACATTATCACAGCGAGACAAACATTCAAGTTGAGAAATTGCTTTGACACAAAACGACGTGGCTAGAAGCCCTGGGCCTTGCGCGTCCTTCGTAGGGTGATGCGCTTCTGCGCCGCCTCCCACTCGTCGCGTTCCTCGTCCGTCTCGAGCTCAAGGCCATACTCGATGGTCTTGGGGTTGCCGTCCTTGTCGATACAGACCTCGGTGAGATAGGCGGTGTTGATGAGGCTTCGTTCGCGCGTGTGGCAATCCTCCGCGTAGGAGTCGACGCGCACTTCGAGCGAGGTGTTGCCGACATAGGTCACCCGTGCGACGATGACCACGTCGTCGTCAAGGTACACCGCATGCTTGAACTGCAGTTGATCGACACAGGCGGTGGTAATCGTGCTTCCACAGTGACGCTTGGCGGTGATACCCGCAGCCTCGTCTATCCACTCCATGAGCCTTCCGCCAAAGAGTCGATTGAAGCCATTGATGTCCTGGTAGAACACCGTCCTTGTAACCTCGGTGCGCGATTGCGCGACAGTCTTGCTCCCTTTGGGATGGTCACGGACGTCCATATGCCTCCTATGCGAGTGCCATTTCGAGTTCGGCCGTTGAGATGACCTTGGAACCATAGCATTTCTCGCAATGCTCGAGGGCACCGGCCTGGGTACCGCAGAGAAAGGTCATCGTGGCGTCCTCGATCACGATCGAGGTGTAGTTGTTGAAGTAGGCGTCGGCGAGCGTATGGAGCACGCAGATGTTGGTGTCCGCTCCCACCGCAATGACGGTCGTGGAGCCAAGCTCCCTGAGAGTCAGGTCGAGGTCGGTCTGGAAGAAGCCGGAATAGCGACGCTTGGGGATGACGATATCGCCCTCGTTCATCCTGATCTGTGGGAAGATTCGCGTGGAGCCTGCGATGCCATGGTCACCCCAGAGATCGAGCTCACGATCAACTCCCGGCCTATGCGCGTCGTTGCAGAAGATGACGGGTACGTCCGCCACATGACAAGCTGCCACGACACGAGCAACGTTATTACGATAGGTCGCGGTGGCAGAACCAGGATCGTAGAGCGCGTCGTCACCAAGCGCCTCGATGGCATCGATGACGAGAAGGGCACAGGAGGTCTTGTCGATGGTCATGACGGCTCCTCTCACATGTGGCTTACCCCACAATGGTAACCTGATGGCAGGTGGTTCGTGGTTGCGATTTGAGGGGGTTCGAATGGCTGACGAAAAGTTCTTCGCAAGGGCGTATGACGTAGTTCGTCAGATTCCCGAGGGACATGTCGCGACGTACGGGCAGGTTGCCCGCATGGTCGGTGAACCTCGAAAAGCGCGCTTCGTGGGTTTTGCCATGCACTCGAGCCCGGGCGTCGCGGGAGGCGTCCCCTGTCACCGCGTGGTCTTCAAGGATGGCTCTCTCAGCTCGGGGTTCTCCTTTGGCGGGCGGGATGAGCAGCGACGCATGCTTGAGGACGAAGGCGTCTCGTTTCTCGCGGATGGTCGCGTTGACATGGGCCGATGCGCCTGGGAGGTCTGACCTGGAAAAGATACCTGTCACCTTTTCCAGGTTACGGTTGACTTGGGATCAGAAACGTTTCATCCTCGTGTGCGATCGTAGTGACCCTCTCCGATGGGAAAGCCTGGGACCTGTACGAAATGGTATGCCTTCAGCAACAAGTGTCTGCGGAGGAGCTCTCTCATGCCGAGGAGGTGTCACGCTTACGTGAGAATTCCGGCGGAATCCGCTTCTTCGTCCTCCTCAACCTCGGGCTCATCCTTACCGCAGCCGGCATCATGCTCTTCAAAGCGCCAAACCACTTCGCGCTCGGAGGGACCTCGGGCCTTTCCATCATCCTCTCAACGCTCTTTCCGTCCTTGCCCATATCAGCGTTCATGTGGATCGTGAACGCGGCCCTCGTCATCCTTGGGCTCGTCTTCCTCGACCGCCACGTCATCGGGTGGACGATCTTCTCCTCGTTTGCACTCTCGGCTTACGTCACCCTCTTCGAGTGGCTCATCCCCCTCTCCGGCCCCCTCACGAACGACACGCTGCTCGAGCTGTGCTTCGCCGTCCTGCTCCCCGCAATCGGAAGCGCCATCGTCTTCAACGCGGGAGCCTCGACCGGAGGTACCGACATCCTTGCCATGATCTTGAAGAAGCACACGAGCCTCGAGATCGGCAAGGCACTCATAGTGAGCGACAGCCTCATCGTGGCGGCCGCCGCCCTCATCTATGGCCCACGCACCGGCCTCTATTGCATACTCGGCCTTCTTGGCAAGGCGTTCATCGTCGACAACGTCATCGAGGGCCTGAACCTTCGAAAGGTCTGCACCGTCATCAGCAGCCGACCCGATGCGATTCTCGGGTTCCTCGTGCACGATCTCGAGCGGACGGCAACGGTTCGCGACGCGATGGGAGGATTTACGCTTCATCCCGAGAAGGAGGTCGTTACGGTGCTCACCCGCCAAGAGGCCGCCAAGCTTCAGCAATGGCTCAAGCGCAACGACCCCTATGCGTTCGTGACGATCGTCAGCAGCTCGGAGATCATAGGAAAGGGCTTTCGGTCGGTGTAGGAAGGCTGCGGGCCAGCCGTGATCCCCAGCTCGCTCAGGCAACCGAGCCCGTTCTGGGGTAAGTCACGCTACAATCAGCACGTCACGCCCACCACACCGGAACGGTCCCACATGGAAGATACTCTTTACTCACTCCTCTGGTGCACTGCCGTCTGGGGCGTCTTCGCGCTCATCGTTCGTCACGACCGCAGCCGCTACCGCAACTGCTTCCTTCTTTCCCTTGCCACCGTCATCACGGCCCCTGCGCTCATCGGAATCGTCTTCGGCGGCTACTCCAGCCAGGCCGCGCTCGTCGTGATCCTGCTGCTCGCCCTCGTCGTGCTGTGCGTGCCCGGCCTCCTCGTCGCCAACGGCGTGCTGATGATTCGCCGAGAGGGGCATGGCGCCGCCAACCTGCTCTCGCTCGTCCTCGGCATCGTCGTCGGGATAGGCGAGCTTTCAGGCATTGCAGCCGTGCTTTCCGTCACACAAAACGGAGGCGGCTTCGTCATCTCGACCTATCAGGTGCTTTTTGCCGTCATGGTGTCGGTGTGCTATGGCTCCATGAGCTTTGTCTCGTTCATGGTCTACACGCTCTTCCTCGGACTCATCCCTCCGCGCCGGGACTTCGACTTTGTCATCGTGCACGGAAGCGGGCTCATCGGGGGGAGCGTGCCCAGGCTCCTGGCGGACCGGCTGGACAAGGCGATCAGAATCTACAAGAAAGACTCCACGCCACCCATGGTCATCACCTCGGGTGGCCGGGGCGCGGACGAGGCTCGCTCCGAGGCGTCCGCCATGGCGGAGTACCTCGTCGACCACGGGATTCCCGCCGAGAGGATACTCCTCGAGGACCAGTCGACGACAACGTTGGAGAACCTTCGCAACTCGAAGGCAATCATCGACTCCATGCCCGGCCGCCACCTCACGGCGCTCGTCACAAGCAACTACCACGTGTTTCGCTGCATTCGCTATGCGCGTGACATCGGGTTGGAGTGCACGGGCATCGGGGCACGGGTCGCACCCTACTACTGGCCGAGCGCCCTCATCCGCGAGTTCGTGGCCATCCACCGGGAAAGGAAGCACCTCGTGCTGTTCATCGCGGGATGGGTGATCCTCATGCTGCCGCTCGTGCTGGGGCTCTAAACGCCACCTTTGCCGCACGTTCTGGCCAACCGAAACAAGTCTGATACAAAACATGGAAGCAAGACCTCTATGATTAGCGACACTGGCGCGTAACCGATTACTCACACGCGGGAAACCGGCTACCGCCGCCGTCTCGACCGTCATTGGAATGGTGATTACATGAGTCGCGTTTACAACTTCTCTGCTGGTCCGGCCGTTCTCCCCGAGGAAGTCCTTCAGGAGGCCGCAGACGAGATGCTCGACTACCAGGGTTCTGGCATGTCCGTCAACGAGATGAGCCACCGATCCAAGACCTTTCAGGGAATCATCGATGCCGCCGAGGCGGACCTTCGCGATCTCATGGGCATTCCCGACAACTACAAGGTCATCTTCCTCCAAGGTGGTGACAGCCTGGTCTTTGCCAGCGTCTTCATGAACCTCGCCCTCAACAAGAAGGCCGACTACATCATCACGGGCAACTGGGCCAACAAGGCATACAAGGAGGCAGAGATCCTCGGCGATCCCAAAATCGTCGCAAGCTCCAAGGACAAGACCTTCTCCTACATCCCCGACTGCTCCGACCTGCCCATCCGTGATGACGCGAGCTACGTCTACATCTGCGAGAACAACACCATCTACGGTACCAAGTTTCCCGAGCTCCCCATTACCAAGGGCCACGTGCTCGTCGCCGACCAGAGCTCGATGTTTCTCTCCGAACCCGTCGACGTCACCCGGTACGGCCTCATCCATGCAGGCGTGCAGAAAAACGTCGGGCCCGCAGGCGTCCAGATCGTCATCGTGCGCGAGGACCTCGTCCCGGATGACCTCCCCGGCGTACCCACGATGCTGCGCTTCAAGACGCAGATTGATGCAGGGTCGCTCTACAACACGCCCAACTGCTGGGGTATCTACGTATGCGGCAAGGTCTTCAAGTGGATTGCCGCCCAAGGTGGCCTTCAGGGCATGAAGGAGAAGAACGTCGAGAAGGCCGGTCTCCTCTACGACTACCTCGACAGCTCCGACATGTTCTCGTCGACCGTCGACCCGTCCTGCCGCTCCCTCATGAACGTGCCGTTCGTCACGGGCAATCCCGACCTCGACGCCGAGTTCGTGGCAGCAGCCACCAAGGCCGGCTTCGTGAGCCTCAAGGGCCATCGCACCGTGGGTGGCATGCGCGCCTCCATCTACAACGCCATGCCTCGCGAAGGCGTGGTCAAGCTCGTCGCCTTCATGAAGGACTTCGAGACCAACCACTAGCGGACACGTCGACGCAACGCGGCGGGACGCCCCAGCACCCACCCTGCAAAGGAGAATCCATGTACAAGGTCCATTGCATGAACAACATCGCCAAGGTCGGCACCGACAGCCTCGGCGATACCTACGAACTCGTGAGCGAGCTTGACGGTGCCAACGCCATCCTCGTGAGAAGCGCCAACCTCAACGAGGTCGAGTTTCCGAAGTCCCTCCTGGCCATCGCGCGAGCCGGTGCCGGGGTGAACAACATCCCCGTCGACCGCTGCGCCGATGAGGGCATCGTCGTCTTCAACACGCCCGGCGCCAACGCAAACGCCGTGAAGGAGCTCGTCCTCGCTGGGATGCTGCTCGCCAGCCGCGACATCATCGGCGGCAACGAGTGGGTCCGCGAGAACTGCGATGACCCTGACGTGAGCAAGAAGGCCGAGAAGGCCAAGAACCGCTTTGCGGGTACCGAGCTCTCGGGCAAGAAGCTCGGCGTCATCGGCCTCGGGGCCATCGGTGCGGCCGTCGCCAACACCGCCACACGGCTCGGCATGCAGGCCTACGGCTTCGATCCGTTCCTCTCGATCAACGCGGCCTGGGGCCTCGACCGTCGCATCGAGCACGTCACCGACGTCAGCTCCATCTATTCGGAATGCGACTTCATCACCATCCACGTGCCCGCCACCGCAGACACCAAGGGCATGATCGATGCCGATGCGATCTCCCGCATGAAGACCGGCGTCGTGGTGCTCAACTTCGCTCGCGACACCCTCGTCGACGAGCAGGCGATGGCGGAAGCACTCGACGATGGCCATGTCGCCCGCTACGTCACCGACTTCGCCAATCCCGAGAG